>Ga0256827_10000790_pt1 | contig 20049 bp, 23 predicted proteins | sample CV84metaG_FD_185977 | JGI IMG/M metagenome (GOLD analysis project Ga0256827, IMG submission 185977) | Hydrothermal vent microbial communities from East Pacific Rise, Pacific Ocean - CV84 | ecosystem: Environmental > Aquatic > Marine > Hydrothermal vents | place: Pacific Ocean: East Pacific Rise... | reverse complement strand
CTTTATGCTTACTAAAAGTATTATAGCAGATTGTGGGATTCTGTTTCTAATAGAACATCAATAAAAATTGGATGGGAACGAGCGAACTTTTATATAGCTGGAGCTGATGGAACAAGAGGTGTGGAACGAGTTAAAAGGTTATAGTAAGTTTTGGCTTCAATGGGTATTCCACAGCTGGAGCTGTGGAACGAGTTTAAAATTTTTGTTCAATACCTATAGAAAGATGGGTTGGGGAAACATCTTTATTAAAGCTTAAAAATGAATGAGTTCCATCTGTAAAGTTTATTGTAGCTATATCTTTATCTAATTTCGGATAATATTTTGAGAAAGAAGTATAAATATTCATATTGTTAGTTACATGATATTTTAAATCAACTCCAATAGATAACCCTAGTGCATTATCATCTTCATTAACTGAACTAATACTTGCATCCATGGAGTATTGTGTGAATCCAATTTTAGGCATAATTGTAAGTTGTGGTGTTAATTGATGACTATAAGTTGCGAAAACAGATATAGCCATGACATCTATTTCCAAATTCAAATTGTCATAATTCTCTTCTGCTGAAGAGAATGTCTTACTTATTTGACCTTCTATTCCAAAGTTATTAGAAAAAATTTTACCTACCTTTGCCTCAATACCAATTGCATTATCTTTTAGTCCAAGATCCATGCTATTCAAACCTCCACCATAATACATACCCTCTGCCATACTCATAGATGATAAAATTATTAATATGCATATACTTCTATTTAGTTTACTCATTGAAAACCTTTTTATATTTATTAAATCAACTTATATTGTATCATAAATAAAATATTTTAAAATAAAAATAAACAAATTTACATTGTAGGTTGTCTGATACTAATTACCTTAAATACATCTAAAAAAGAGCATGCTTCTCTAATGTCTACTCTAAAAACCATTCCTAGGTTACTTAATTAATCACAAGTACTAAGAAACAGGATGAGAATCTTTTACTGTCAACTCCAACTAATCTATTTCTGCCATCATAAGAGTAACTTGTGATAAAGCATTGATAGTTAATGGTCTCTCTATAAAGTAAAACATATCCAATATTCTATTAGGGTATTTTTCAACTACTTCATCAAAAATATCATCAAAACTCTTTAGTTTGTCAAACATATTTTTATATAAAATATTTGTAGGTTCTAGTTTACCAATAACACTATTGATACTTTTAATCTCTAAGTCTTTTTCCACTTCTACTTTTGCAAGAAGCTAAAATATCTCTTCTAACTCTTTAGTACGCAAAATAGTTGCTTTTATTAAACACATCTGCTCATCTAATGAACCTGAAGAACCACTCTCTTTATGGTTAAAAAATGCACACTTCTCATCTCGATAGCTTATCCATACTCTCTGTAGCCTCTTAAGACTCTTTACCCTAAATGGTTGAATACTATTTTTAACTTTTTGATAGGAACTATTGAGTTTAGCATCTTGATGTTTTAACTCCTTTTCCAAACAACTAGATATTCCAGCTGTTGTTTCTCCTCTCTCTTTTTCACATTGATAGTAACTTTGGCTAAATGGCTTCTCTTTTTGCACTTTATGTGTTGTCTCTTTTGTCGAGTTGTTACATCCAACTAGAAAGAAGATGCTTAATATAATTTTTTTCATTTTAGACCTTTTTTTAAATAATTAATGATTTTTACTAACAAGAAGACTACTATAAATCCAAAAACAAACCATGAAAATCCAATAAGTAACCAATACGAAAAGTCTACTGTTTTATTGGTATATATTTCACCTTGAGCATTATGTTTCCAAGCAATATTCATCATGATAGCACCTAAAATTAAGCCTGATAATGTAGAGAGTGTAAGTCCTTTTTTCATGTTGTTAGTATAACTAAAAATTGTGAACTTATATACAAGTATATTACACTATATTCTTTGCTCTTGATGATATTGAGCGTTGTTATGAGACAAGCTTCTTTTTTAGCATTTTCTCTTTTTGGTAGAATATGAGTAATATAATTTTTTAATCTTTATTTGTATTTTAAGATAAATTTTAAATAAAGAGAGCTTATCAGTAAATATTATAATTATTTAGGCTATAATAAAACAAAAAGAAACAAGGACGAACATTATGTTAACAAAATTTCACTCTCAAAGCTCCTTTGAAAAAAAGTTTACAGTTGTAATCATTTGGATTATTGCTATAGTCATGATGACAATGATGGTTCAGTTTATTGTTCAAGCAGAGATGAATGTTATATGGTTAAGCATCTTTAGTATTGCAGGTCTTTTTGTTATATCGGGAATTTTACTTCGTTGTAAGATTGCACGTTGGTTTACACTCTTAAGTATCTATACCTTTGTTTTATCTCCACTTGTTGCTTACATAATGATAGGAGAGTTCGCTCCCATCAGTTCTATACTTGCGTATCTATTTGTTATGCTGATAAGTATTTATGCCTTTTCAAATAAAAAAGCGATGGATTTATTTTATATAGAGTCGAATCCCTCTGAACACTTACCCTTAATTCTCTTGGCGTTAACCATTAATACGGTCTATATTTATCTTGTTAAGGTTGTTTAATTAGTTAATAAGTTTTTGTAGCTTTTCATACTCATGGATATTTTTTATCCATGTGGCTTGAATGTTCTCAAAACCGTATCGAGCTCCAATAACCATTCCTGCAACCATTGCACGTGCAGAGCTTGCACCACCTACTTCTTTATTAATCTCTAACAATTTTTCAAAGTCTTGATGGTAATTCAGAATCAGATAAATCGTAGAGGCTAACCCTCCTTCCACTCCAGCATTTTTTCCTAACAGTTGTAGAGCCACTTCATAGGGTTTGTCTTTTAGATTAAAGGCTTTCTCTACTTCCTCTTCAACCATCTCTCCATAAAATTTAGAACGCTCTTTTAGGGTATTGTGTACATCCAAATTATAAATCATCGCCAAGGTAACTTCGGCAATGTATTTACTGCTTTCAATAGTCTCTTTTGTCATATGGGTCAAACAGGTATGAAACTTAATGCTCTCTAATATCTCATCCATCCCTACAACCGAAAAGATAATCGGTGCATGTCTTCCAATGACCGATAAATCGTGAGAACTTGAACCTGCACCTAAACAAGTTCGTCCTGATTTTAGGTTCGCTAATGTGTCTCTGGAAGCTTTGTCTATATTCTCTTCTTGACGCATTTTTTTTTGCCAAATATCGCCAAAAGCAAAAGGGTCATAGACCTTGTTTTGTAGAGTATGTTCCAGTAGCCATAGAGTCTGTTTCCCATAAAGGCTTAGTTCATTATTGTTATTATAGGCATCGCCTAAAAATGACCCCCAAAGGAGTCCTTTTAATTTATCTTTGTTCATGCTTTTCTCTTTTTTTCTGTTTATTGCACTCTAACGAAATAAGCTTAATAAAACATCGTAGTAATTTTTGAGTATTAAAATAAGAAGATTCAAGAAATAAAATGATTAAAAAATAGCTTTTATTGTAACTTTAATAGGAGTTATTTTGGGAAAGATAGACGATGAAATAAAAGCTAGTTATGAGAGTCTCAAAAAATAAGATTAAGGAAAAAAATACGGCTGTGACTCTCATGTCCAAAGTATAGCTCTAATATGTGTTGTAATTGTGTACTATAGTGGCTACTTTTATTCTATTTATAAAATAATATATAAAATTAAAGAATAATTAATATTTTTTGTGAAATCAAATGTTAAAGAGTGAAATAAAAGATTTTTTGATAAAGAAGATAGCTTTTATATTGACCTTCTATGGTCATTTGGGAAAATAGTTTATGAAATAAAAGCTATATTATGAGAGTCTGACTAAATGTTAAGATTTAAGGGAAAAGATATAGTTGCGACTCTCATGCCCAAAGTATACCCCTAATATGTGTTGTAATTGTGTGAAAAGCATAAAAAATAATAAAATATTTAAATAATATATATATTTTATATAATATTAAGTTTTGGAATATTTATTTATATTTTAAATTATTGTTTTTATTAAAAAAACTTACTCTTGAATATTTAACTTTAAGTTATGTCGTCCTATTTTTAGATGCTTTGTTATAAGAGATGTTTTTAATGCTGTGAGTTTCAAGGTGTTTTGATCAATAAATTCCATCAAAAAATTGGCGTGGTATTGCACGTTGTGCAGTAAATCTGTTGCTGTTTTTGGTGGAAAGTAAAAAAGATTGGGTTGATTTACTTTTACAGTAATGGTTTTACTTTCATCTTCTATTTTATATAAAGGGATAGAGTATTTTCGTGTTTTAAATGACCATTTTTTTTCGATAAGTTTTTTATCGACAATAGCTGAAAATTTAACAGAGTAATCGCTATTCCATTCAAGTCTATCAAGTGGAAAGAGTACAAACGAAAACTTATTTAAACGTTTATTTGGATCGGTTTTAGCCGTATGCGTAAGGGTGTTTTCTATGCGTTTCCCTTTACTGTTAAAAAGCTCAAAGTTAAGAAATTTAATATCGTTGAAGAGTGCTTGATTAAATGAAATACTAATTGGAAACCCACTTACGTCATGATTCGGTAAGGGGTCGGGCAATTCATTAAAAAAGACAGGAGGAACGTCGCTTTGTTGATCAAAAGGGTAGGTTACTATTTTTGAGTTAGCAAGTTTATGAGTATTAAGTGCATTGTTTAATGCTTTTTGAGAGGGGTTTTTAGAATGTTTATAGAGTTGATTCAATGCTGATGACCCTATGTTGTAGACAAAAGCAGTTTTGCTTTTATTGTTTTGATTTTGCTGTATTGAGATTCCTATTTCGTCTCCTTGAAAGTCAAGAAAAGCCAAACGGTGGTAAATAGCAGCAAAGAGACCGTCGATAGACTCTTTATAGTTTCTATTGTTTGAAGAGACGTTTTCAATAATGAGTTGTGTATGGTAGCCTTCATGTTTAACTCTTTGAGCTGCAAATGTACCTGTAAAACCACTTTTATTCGCCTCTTCATAGTGACCATAACTTGCATTATCCATTAGGTATAAGGCATGATTTTTACTTGCTTTATTTAAAATAGGGTTGGAGGCAAAAGGAATAAGCCCTGCACCTTGGCGTAGTTTATTTAGGTAATTTAATGCTTGTTGTCCTTGTTTAAGACTGTTTATGCTTAAAATTTCTGTTCTTTGTCTCTGTTGTTGTGTTGTTTGAAAAGAGAAAAAATAGAGATAGATTAATATAAGGGTAAGTATTCCCAATAGAATAGTGCGTAAATTTTTTATGAACATCTATTTTTTCCTTCGTCGTATTATTTTTTCCATAAGTATTGTATCATAATAAATAATAAAAAACAACAATTAATCTAATAAATAAATAAAAATATAATATTTTAATAAACTATAGATAAATTGACAATTTTACTATTTTATAGTATACTTTGTTAAATTTTTATCAAGGAGTGTTTCTATGAAAGTGTCTCAATCAGCAAAAGAGAAAACAAAAATTAAAATTTTAGAGTCAGCTGTGGAGCTTATGACGATTAAAGGATATAAAAATGCATCGCTTCGAGAGATAGCCAAAGAGGCAGGTGTCTCTAACCCAACGATTTATAACTATTTCCCAAGTAAAGAGAAAATTCTCTATTTCTATATCGAGCAAAAACTTATTGAAACCAATCATGTTTTACAGAATATTGAAGATTTTCATACCTATACTCTGCGTGAACAGTTGCAAACGCTTATAGAGACTCAATTGGAATTTTATTTAGAAGACCGAGAGTTTGTTACGCAAATTATGAGCATGGCATTAACGCCTTCTATGGGTACAATGGAATTAATTTATGATTCTAAAGAGAAGTTTATTGAGATGGTTTCTGAAATGTTAGAGATTGCTATTGAGGCAGAAGAGATAAATGAACCCCCTTTTAAAGAGTACATGCCTCAACTTTTTTGGGATTATAATGTAGCTGTGGTAGCGTACTGGATAAAAGATGACTCGGAGATGTTTGAAAACACCACTCAGTTCATAGATAACTCTATGGGCGTTATTGAAGCACTTTTACAGTCAAATATTTTACAGAAAACTTCTGATTTTGGAATGTTTATGTTTAAAACGCACATGTTGTCAAGTTTACAAAAGTTTTCAACCAAACAGAGTGGTTTTTCTAAAATCAAACGAAAACTAGGAGAGGTTCTGAATGCAAAGTAAAATACCTACAAGCAAGACAGCACGAGGTGCTGTGGTTGGAAAAGCAATGATCAAGATTGGAGTGGCACAATCCAAAGGAGTGGTAAAACGAGCCTTTATGAGTAAAGAGAAAAAAGAAGAATCTAAAAAAAATACTCATGAAGAGATAGCCAAAGTGATTATAGAGTCGCTTGGAACGCTTAAAGGGATTTCTGTAAAAATTGCCCAACAGGTAGCACTTGGTCTGCCTTTTTTACCAAAAGAGTATCTGGATGAGATAAGCAAATCGTTTAACTCCATTCCTCCTATAAACAGAGCATTAATTAGAAAAATTATTAAACAAGAACTGGGTGCTTATCCACAAGAGGTTTATGAAACTTTTGAAAATGAATCGTTTGGGGCTGCAAGTTTGGGACAAGTGCATTTAGCAACAATTGCTAATGAAAAATTTGCTGTAAAAGTTCAATACCCAGGGATTGCTAAAAGCATAGATTCTGATTTGGGGGTTTTGAAATTTGCATTAACGCGTTTTGCTAAAGGTGGAAATATCGACCATTTGATAGATGAAGTAGAAGCACGATTAAAAGAGGAAGTAGACTATGAGATAGAGGCTCAAAACAGTGAACATTTTTATAAAAATTTTAAACATGAGCAGATTATAATTCCTAAAATTAATCATGAATTCTCTACGACCAAGGTATTGACTTCTTCCTTTTTAGAGGGGAAAGGGTTTAACTGCTTTTTGGACTCAAATCCCACTCAAAAAGAGAGAAATCACTATGCACAACTTATCTTTGACGGCTTTTTTATGGGGCTTTATCATCTACAGATGATTCATGCTGATCCAAATCCTGGAAATTTTATCTTTATGAGTGAAGGAAAGTTAGGGTTGATAGATTTTGGTTGTGTAAAGAGATTGGATGATGCGTTCTTAAGCTCTTTTTCAAAACTGCATGTTTCACTAATGGATGAACTTTCTGATGAGAAGATAACCCAACAATATGCAGAATTACGAATGATTGATGAGGATACTCCTGAAAAAATGTTGGAGTTTTATCAAGAGGTTATTAAGCCTCTTGACCGAATTTATATAGAAATTTTTCACGAAGATAGCTATGATTTTAAAGAGCATAATGATTTTTCAGAACGAGGTTTTAAGACGATTATGGAAGTTCAAAAGAAAAGTATTACAGCCGTGCAGAATATGAATGAAGAGTATATTTTTGTAGACAGAACTCTGCTTGGTTATTATGCAATGTTTGAAAAGATGGAAGCGACGATTGATACAAGGTTTGCTAAGAGATTGGTTCGGTATTAAAATGAGACTATTTTTACCTTTAGGATTTTTTATCTCTATTCTATTTATTATTTTTCTAGCCGATACAGCAGACCATAACTTTGCGTTTAGACTTATTGGGCATATTCCCTATGGCGATAAGTTAATGCATGGACTACTCTATGGAATAATGGCTTTTCTTTTAAATTATGGATTAAACTATAAATCCTTTAATTTTCTTCAATTAGGTGCAGTTGTTGTATTAACTTTTGCTACCCTCGAAGAGATAAGCCAATACTGGATACCCAGTCGTACCTTTGATTTGGGGGATTTATTGGCTGATGTTATTGGAGTGATTCTATTTTCGTTGATTCGCTTGGGAAAGAGATAAACTCTCTCCTTTATTTTGGTACATAAACTTTCTGTCCGAGACGAAGAGTTGATCGTTTACTTTTAATTTTATAGTTTGCTCTAACAATTTTTGAAATTTTATCGGTGCTACCGTAAACTTTTTTGGAAATTGACGCTAGGGTATTTCCTTTTTCTACAATAATGTATCTTCGAGTCTTTTTATTGTCTTTTCTAGGGATGATGATTTTTTCCCCAAGACGTAGAGACGTTTTATGGCTTCTTATTCGTGAATTTGCACGTACAATTCGTTTGAAATCCATAGGATTTCCATAAAAACGTTTAGCAATAGAGGCTAAAGAGTCTCCTTTTCTAACGGTAAAAACTCTTGGTTTTATGCTTTCATATTTGAGTATGCTTCTTTTTTTAGTTACTTCTTTTTTCTGAACATTTTTTTCTACTTTAACCGTTTCTTTCTTTTTAACGATAACTTCTTTTTTCTCTATTTTTTTAGGAGTACTTATTAGTGCTAGGACTTCTTTTACAGGCTCTTTTGGAATGGGTTTAGAGGCTTCTTTCTCTTTTTGTGCCTCTGCTTCTGCTTGCTTTTTTTGAGCAGATAAGGTGGCAATAACATTCTCTTCAATTTTTTGAGAATCTTTTTTTATTGCCAACTCTTCAATATAGGTAGTTATTTCTGCTGGCTGTTTATTTTCACTTTTTACGGTAGGGCTTGTGGTAGTTTGAGTCTGAGTACAGTTTTCTTTGTTTAAGTAGTTAAATCCTAAATATCCCATGATACCAATGGTTGTTATTCCAAATAGAAGGGGAAAGATTTTTTTAGAGGATTTTTTTTCTTTTTTCCTATACTCTTCATCGGTAGATACAGAGTCATTCACATAAATATTTTCATTAACATGAACAATTTCTTCTTTTTTCCCCGACTCTTCATTCTCTGTATGAGGGGTTTCTATACGTTTGACTATTTCTATCGGTTCATCTTCTCTATCTGCCATTTTTAAATTCCCATGATGATTTTTTTAATTATAACATAGAGAGCTAGAAATAGTTTAGTCCTTAGTCCTATATTAAGAACTAATGATGAGTTTTTATTTAACATTTTCTAAAATTTCACAAGAAATATTCAAAAAAGGAGCTTTATGCTACAATAATCCTTTATAAAATTTTAAGGATTATTGATGTACGAAAACAATATTCAAAATAGTGATACACGCCTAATTGATGAAGCACTTGCTTCTGAACCGATTAAAAATACCTTCCGTTTAGGATGGGAATTTATTGTGGTTAATCAAAAATTTACTTTAACAGCAATGATTATCTTTGTTGTTCTAAATCTTTTTGGAATGATTCCCGTTGCTACTTTGATTTTTATGGTTCTATCGGCTGTGTTTGGCTTGGTTATACAAATTCATGTTGGAAAAACATTTTATGCGAGTCAAGATATTAAAAATTATATTCATGAAATTGAAGAGAGCAGTATTGATACTCTTTTGACACGGCATGTAGGTACAGCATTTGGTGCGTATATTGGATGGGTTGTTTTACTCTTACTCGTGATACTCCTGTTTGGTTTTGTTGGTGGAAGTATGGGGATTATTACTGAACATATGAACAAAGTAGCTTTATTAAATGCTTTAGTTGCGTTAGGTTTTCCAATATTTTTGATTGCTTTAGCTTTTTCGTATGTTCAACCTCTGGTTCAATCCAATATTATTATGGCAAATGGGATTCAAGGGGGATTTAAGGCAGTATTTACGATTTTCTCTACTCGTATATGGCGTATGGCTTTTCAATCATCGTATTTTAAATACGTTGCTGGTTTTGGCTTGATTATTATTTTACTTCTTTTTTTCTTTGCGTTTCTTATTGGTCTGCTAACAGCGTTGAGTGGTTTGGCAATAGTTGGTAATATTCTAATGATTGTTCTAATGTATATCTTTATGTTGATAATGGCGATTGGATCAATGATGGCAAGGAGAAGTGTAGAGTTTTAAAAGAGGAAAAAATCCTCTTTATTTAAGATCTGTATAGACGCTATTCAGTTGTTGGCTATTTAATGCACCAATATGAACAACTTTAACTTCGCCTGTTTTATCAAAAGCTATAAAGAAAGGAATTGATCCTTCCCATTGAGCTTTAGAAGCGATATAACGGATAAATTGATTGTTTTCTGAACCAAGGGCTAAGGTATAGTTAATCCCCCTTTTCTTCTTATAAGCGATTAATTCTTCTTTATTCAGTCCTTGAACTTCAAGAGCAATAATCTCTAAATCGGGATGTTGCTTTTTCATTAATGCAATCAGATGAGGCATCTCGTGTATACATGGTGGACATCGGTATCCAAAAAATATTACAAAAACAGTTTTGTTTTTATGCTCTTGAAAGGTTAAGCCTGAAAGGGCTTCATCCACATGAATCTCTTTTCCCTCAAGTGTTTGTATGGTTAAAATAGATTTTTTAAGTACTATTTTTTGAGGAGTTTTTTTTGTTGTAGAAGATGCAGTAGCTAAATTTTCTTGTTTCGATGGCTCTTTTATTTTTATTTCTTGTTTTTGCTCAATAGATTTATTTTCATCATTCGTTTCGGAAGCAGAACAGGAAGTAAGTGCCAACGTAAGTATCATGGTAGTTAGTGTTTTTATTATCATAATAAACTCTTTTTTTATACGATTATAACAGATTTTTATTAATTAGTAGTTAATAAAGTTATGCTATTGTTTGCCTAAAAAAAGAGTTTATTATGATTAGTATTAAATCTATTTTAGAGGAAATCTCTAAACATAAAAAAGTGTTAATAGGGGCAAATTTAGTAGCTATTTTGTCCACTATGTTAACGATTCCTGTACCTCTTTTAATTCCTCTGTTGATTGATGAGATTATTTTGGGAAAAGAGGGCGTTATTACTCAAACTATTGACCAGTATTTTGTAATCGCTTCCCCTGAGTATTATATTTTAACAGTGCTACTTGTAACGCTTTTTCTAAAAGCAATCTCGTTACTCTTAAACCTTTTACATATTCGATTATTTACAAAAATTTCAAAAGAGGTTACGTATGTGATTCGTAAAAAGCTATTGAATCATCTGCAAACGGTGTCAATGAGTGAGTACGATATGTTGGGTTCGGGTGCTGTATCGGCAAAAGTAATTACCGATGTGGATACTGTAGATAAATTTGTAGCCTCTTCTGTAGGTGATATTGTCGTAGAACTCTTAACTCTGATTAGTATCTCTTTGGTTATCTTATATTTGAACTGGCAGTTGGCATTGGTTATTTTATTACTAAATCCTTTGGTTATGAGTTTTTATCTACATGTTTTTAGAAAAGTAGCTAAAATCAAAAAAAAGGAAAATAAAGCGATAGAAATTTTTCAGAATTCATTGACTGAAAGTTTAGAGCTTTACAATCAAATTCGTGTACAAAATCGTGAAGCCTATTTTTTTAATGATATTGATGCTAAAGCAAAAGAGATACGGGACAGAGGTTATCAGTTTGGATTAAAAAGTGAGATGGCACTGGAATTCTCACGCATGTTGATTATGTATTCGCACGATATTTTTAGAGCCATGGGTATTTTTATGGTGCTGTTAGGTCTGCTGACGATTGGTAAGATGTTGGCTATTTTTGCCTATGCTTGGATTATTATGCGTCCTGTCGATAAGCTTATGAACTTTATGCACCTCTATTTTAATGCTAAAACTTCTATAGAACGATTGAATGAAATATTTGCATTGCATGCTGAACCAAAATATAAAGCCAAAGTAGACCCATTTAAAGATACAAATACAGCATCTATTCGTTTAGAGAATCTCTCTTTTTCATATGATGGAAAAACGGATGTTTTAAAAAATATCAATTTAGAGATAAAAGCAGGGGAAAAAGTAGCTATTATTGGTCAAACAGGAAGTGGAAAGAGTACATTAGCTCAGATACTTATTGGTTTATATCCTATTTCATTAGGAAATATCTATTACAATAATCATGAAATTCGAGAGATAGGCTATGATAAGATTCGTGAAAATGTTGGTTTTGTTTTGCAATCTCCATTGATGTTTAACAATACGCTTCGTTTTAATTTAACACTTGGAAAAGTATATGATGATGAACAGATATACCAAGTCTTAAAAGTGGCTCAACTTTATGATTTTGTCAATGGATTAGAACATAAATTAAATACTATTATTGGTAAAAATGGGACAAAACTATCGGGTGGTCAAAAGCAACGACTCTCTATAGCAAGAGTACTTCTGGACAATCCTAAAGTAATTATCTTTGATGAATCGACCTCTTCTTTAGATAATGAGACCGAAAATAAGCTGTTGAAAGCATTAGAGAGCTATATAAAAGATAAGACCATCATTACCATCGCACACAGACGAACAAGTATTGAAAAGGCTGATAGAGTTATTGATTTGAGTTTATTGAATAATAGAGTATAATCATCATTTAACATATTTTTAAGTTAAGGAGTTACCTATGAATGGAACAATGGTATTTGCAGGAGTTGTTATTTTTATAATTGTCTCGTGGTTAACGGGTTTTGTCAATAATCTTAATAAGGATGTTGATGTGAATTATGGTTTTCATGAAAAAGCTCTACTTACAGGAGATAAAAGTCATTATACGGTAGATATGAATGGTAAAGAAGTCTTACAACTGCATGCACTCTCTATGCAAGAAAAGAAGAATTTATGGAATCATTCTCTATTAAAAGAAGATATGTTAGCACTGTTTCCTAACTTTTTAGAGATGACCTATTTTGTAAATAATCAAGTAGAAGATGATGGTCTTTTTAAGAAAAAGTTACTTGAGCATATAAATTCTGTACAAGAATCATATATCGGTGGTTCACTTTCTGATGAACAGGTAAAATTGAAGTTATCCAATTTTTAATGTTTACTCTTCAATGAATAACGTTTTGTCTGTAAAAAAGAACAGCATTGACTCTGTTCTCTTCACTATTAATTTACACAAGGATCAATAACCGATGCTTGATTTGGGTAAAGATAGATTTCTACTCTTCTGTTTAAAGCCATATTTGCACTGTTCGTATTCGGAACAACTGGTTTTGAGTATGAACACCCTTTAGAGAACATACTGTTCGTAATTCCTCCATTTTGCAGTGTTTGTCCCACCGATGATGCTCTTGCTTCAGAGAGAGATTGATTGTATTGAAAGCCTCCTCTATTGTCCGTATGTCCAACCGTTTGGATGATCATCTTTGCATAAGCAGGTTTTTGTAAAGCAGGAATCATCTGTCTAATCTCTGCTTGTGCTGATGGAGTTGGTGTACTTTCATTGGTTTTAAACATCATTGGGTCACGGAACATAATCTTTACAAATTTATCAGTATTTGATACAACCAATTGATTGTTGGAGTTTTGTTCTGCATTTGGATTGTTATTGACATTAGTATTAAGTGTTTGTGCGACTTCTTGGGCTTGTTGATCAAGGCTATAACCAATGGCAGCACCAACAGCTGCACCTAATGCACCTCCAATAGCAACACGCTTTCCTGAGTGATTTACTGTAGAACCACCCACAACAGCACCAAGTAGTCCACCAAGTAACGCACCTGTTCCAGCACGATTTGATGTTCCGTCAGCATTTTTAATGGTTGGCATGCCACCTTGAACACATCCTCCTAACATAAGAGCAATAATACTTGATGCTAAGATAGGTTTTAATAGTTTTGTTTTCATGATTTTACAATCCTTTAAATTTAATGATAAAGTATAGTAGTATTTTGTAAATTAACTGTGGATGAATATTGAAAAAAGAGAAGAAAGAGAGCATTAATAAAATGGCTCTCTTTCTTTTAGTTGTTACGGCTACCTGGTTTAATTGCTATTGAACCCTCTTTACACATAGGACATTCTTGAGGTGTGTACATCTCAAATGTAAAGTCATCCAAGGCAAAAAATGGCGTATCACAAGGGAGTTTACACTCAGGTTTTGGCTCTGTCATTGAGCCATTACGTTGGCAAAAACCCCTGTTTGCTAATGAAGCAAAAGCAACAACTTCGGCACCAAGCTCTTTTATAATGCTTGCTGCTTCCATTGCTGAACCACCTGTAGTAATAATGTCCTCACAAATAAGAATTTTTTCGCCTTTTTCTACTTGAAAACCACGACGAAGCTCCATTCCTCCCTCTTTTCGTTCTACAAAAATAGAACGAACCTCAAGTGAACGAGCCAATTCATAACCTGCTAATATACCACCAAGAGCAGGGGCACAAACAGTATCTACTTTTATACCACTCTCTTGAATCATTTTAGCCAATGCATCGGCTAATACTTTTGCTCTTTTTGGGTCTTCTAATACTTTTGCACTCTGTAGATAACGGTTTGAATGATTTCCACTGGACAATATAAAATGCCCTTCGAGTAATGCTTCAGCTTCTTTATATATGCTTGCTACATCCATAAAACTATACCTTTAGAATATCAGCTTCTTTAGCTGTTAATACAGATTCAATTTGAGCTACAGCTTTATCTGTAATCTTTTGAACCTCTGCTTGACCTTTTTTAGAATCATCTTCGCCAATCTCTTTCTCTTTTTCAAGCTTTTTAACCTGATCATTTCCATCTTTACGAATATTTCTAATTGCAACTTTTGCTTTTTCAGACATTACTTTCGCTTGTTTTACAATCTCTTGACGTTGTTCAGATGTCATAGCAGGGAAAAAGAGTTTAATAAAATCTCCATCATTATTTGGATTTACTCCAATATTAGCTTCTTGAATCGCTTTTTCAATAGCTTGTAACATAGGTTTTTCCCAAGGAGTAATCGAAATGGTTGTTGCATCGGTTGCAATAACACTTCCTACTTGGTTTAATGCTGTTGGTGTACCATAATAATCAACTCTAATGTGATCTACAATATTGGTAGTAACTTTACCCGTTCTAAGTGTGGAGAAATCTCTTTTAAGAGCATCAATACTTTTTTCCATTTGTTCTTTGGTATGGTCATAAATTTCATTTAACATGCTGTTAATCCTTATGTTTTTAATAATGAAATTTTACCCTTTTTTTACTTGTAAAAGCGTTTGTGCTTATGAACTCTAAAAGGGAGGTTTTTAAGTATAGAAAAAAAGAGTAATGAGGGAGAACCTCATTACAGGAGGTTATTTTGAAGTATTATCTTCTTTTGTTGTTGGAGTAGCCGTAGCCGTTTCAACTTTTTTTATAGTAGGCACAGAGCTTGATGCATCAATTGTATCAACTACGGAGTGTGTCTTTTCTTGATTGTATAAATAACCCATTGTTAAGGTATTTAATATAAAAAGAAGTGCTAATGCAAACGTAGCTTTTGATAAAAAACCTGCAGGTCCTTTAGCTCCAAACATAGATTCGTTACTTCCACTGTAGGCACCCAGTCCCATGCTTGAACTTTTTTGTAATAAAATGGCAATAACTATAGCAATAGTTAAGGCAATTTGAACAACTAATAGTGTTGAAATCATTCTTTTCCTCTTTAAATATTGAAGTTGCTTGTTAAATCTAAACTTCAAATTGGGTATAATTTTGGGGATTATACCCTAAATTAATTGAAACTGAGATAAATGAAAATAGTAAAAGAGTTTTCCCGATTTGCAGAGGAATATACGAAACACAATATGATTCAAATAGAAGTTGCATCACAATTGACTTCGATGTTAGATAAAAAGAGATACAAAAAAGTTTTAGATCTTGGTTGTGGTTCTGGAGCTGTCTATGATAATTTTAGTAAAAAAAATATTTATATAGAGACCTTTATAGCTTTTGATTTCTCTCAAGAGATGTTAAATTTACACCCTTCATCATTGAATATTAAAAAAGTATGTTCTGATTTTAATAAAAAGGAGTCTTTCTCAGCTTATAAAAACAATGAATTTAATCTTCTTATTTCTGCTTCTGCTTTACAGTGGAGTAATGATTTATCTAGTGTTTTAGAGACGATTTCCTTGCTAGCTGATAAATATTATTTTGCGTTTTTTACCTCTAAAACATTTGCAACCCTGCACCAAACAGCAGGTATAGCATCGCCTATCTATTCTAAAGAGTTTCTTATTGAAAATTTAAATAAATATTATAATTATGAGTTGGAAGTAGTAGAATATAGATTAAATTTTTCATCGGTAAGAGAGATGTTTCAGTACATTAAACGTTCAGGAGTAAGTGGTGGCACAGGACAATTAAGCTATCGTAGTATGAAACAATTAATGCGAGAATATCCATTGGATTATTTAGAATTTGAAGTAGTTTTTGTAAAAGCAGTAAAATCTTAGAAGAGTACTCTTCTAAGATTTAGATAAATTAGTCATCTCCAGGGAAAAGACCTAAAAGTTGTAAGATTGCTGTAAACATGTTAAAGAAATCTAAAAATAGTGATACAGCAGCATCTACAGGAGAGTCATATGCACCATTTGCAATGTTTTGTGTATCATAGATAGTAAACAGTGAAAAGAGTAATAAAATACCTGCTGTAACAATTACATGCATCATTGGGCTTTTTAAGATAAAAATATTTACCAATGATGCTACAAAAATTACAATCATAACAACCATGAGTGGCTTACCCCAACTTGAAAAGTCACTTTTTGAGTTAATAGCAAAAAGACTTAATGCACCAAAGAGTACAGAAGTCATTAAAAAGGCATTACCAATAAGCATACCATTACCTTGACCAATAACCATAGCTAAGAGAGGAACAAGCATAACACCCATTGCAAATGTAAATACAAAAAGTGCAACCATATGTAAAGTAGGGTTTTTTCTTGTAGCATTAAAGCCAAAGAAAACCATTAGCATTACAAAACCAAAAATAAACCATTTAAATTGTTGAATAGTTGCAGCATAAGGCATCGTAAGATACGCACCCATTGCAGATGAAACCATACTTGCACCTAGTAGTTGATAGGTTTTTTTCATAAATGCAACAGAAGCATTTTCTGTTTCATGAGCATAACTACTGTCCATAGTATTGTTATTATAATCTCTATCATAAAGAGCCATATTATATCCTTTGTTCAGAATTTTTTAAATTCTTAATAAATTAATTATATCAATAAGTTATTGATATTTTCAAAGCTAGTATATTGAGTTGAAGTTTAAAAGAAGTTGAATGAAAGTGAAAAAAGGGTATCAGAAGAGATAAAAATTCTCTTCTGATAAAATATAGAAACTATTAATAAAGACCTAAAGATTCCATAGTAGCTACAGAAAGACCAGCAACTGGTAGCCCTTTAGCTTTTTGGTAAGAGCGAGTAGCTGCTCTAGAAGCTGAACCCCATACTCTATCAATTGGACCATGGTAATAACCCGCAGCTTTAAGTGCTTGTTGTACTCTACCAATCATTCTAGGAGTCATACTTGTTTTACAAACAATAGGAACCCATTTAGCATAACCATCTGCAACCATTCTCTTTTTAGTTACAGTTTTATAGGTAGCAGGAATTGCCATTCTTCTTTCACTTGCAGGAGCAATTAATTTTTTGATTTTAACAGTTGTGTATCTTGCAGGTGTAGTAAGTATTTTTGTACGGGCAGGTGTCGCAACAACTCTTTTAGAAACTTTGTTATATTGAGCAGGTATCGCAGTTAAACAGATTCTATCACACTGTTTTGTTGTACGGCTACGTGCATTTCTACCATTCGCAGGTGTCCAAAAGTAAGAAGCAGGTTGAACTTTAGCTCTTTTAGTTACTGTTTTATAAGTAGCAGGAATTGGAATAGTTCTTGATGATGCAGGTTGAACCAATTCTTGAATTTGAACAGTTTTATATTGAGGAGGAGTTGTCATTTTTCTAGTTGAGGCTGGTTTTGCAACAACTTTTCTAGTTACAGTTTTATATACAGCTGGAATTTCTACCAAACATACAACTTCTGATTGATTACAACCTCTATCTCCACATTTTGATTTTTTCCACTCTGTTCTTGCAGGAGAAATTTGAACTCTACTGGTTGCAGTTTTGTATTGTGCAGGAGATTTAACCAATCTTTCTGTACCTTCAGAGATTAAAATTCTTTTTGTTACCGTTCTGTATTTAGCAGGGATAGCTTGTACTCGTTCACTTGCTTCTGATGCCAATACTTTTTCAGTGGTTGTTTGGTATCTTTCTGGTTTATAATGTTCATAAAAACAGGTACCTGGAGTTGCACCACTTACATTCATACCTGCAGCTGCAGCAGCTTGTACACAAGTATTTGAAGCTTCAGGAGCATTATTGTTTAAATTAGTTCTCCATGTTTTTGTAGCAGGTTTAGACAAAATTCTATTGTACACCGTTTTATAGGTAGCAGGAACAGTTACTGTTCTTTGCGTTCCATCACTTACTTTAATTCTTTCTGTACCCCAACCATATTTAGCTGGAATTACTTGTACTTTTTCACTTGCTTCAGATGCCAATACTCTCTCTGTAGTAGTTGCATATTTTGCTGGAAAGAATGCTTTTGTAAAACATTGACCTGGTTTTGCAGGTGGTAAATCGTCTCCATCAATGGATTGTGCATTTGCACTGGTCATTACTGCCGCAGCAATAAGTGATAATTTTAATGAATCTTTAATTGTCATAATATTCTCCTATGTTTGAATATGCAAAAATAACGCATGGGTAATTATAAATTACTTTTCCTAACGCACAGCTTAAAACAAAAAACAATACTTATTTAAAGTAGTTATTTTTATGTTATTTAATAATGTTTTTTTTTGATATTTATAGAAGAGAAATTTATGATGTATAGAGAGAAGTCCAAAGAGATAAGATTCTCTTTGGATAGAAGTTTTTAAGTATTGATTAATAAAGACCTAAAGATTCCATAGTAGCTACAGAAAGACCAGCAACTGGTAGACCTTTAGCTTTTTGATAAGAGCGAGTAGCTGCTCTAGAAGCTGAACCCCATACTCTATCAATTGGACCTTTGTAGAATCCAGCAGCTTTAAGTGCTTGTTGTACTTTTCCAATCATTGTAGGAGTCATGCTTGTTTTACAAACAATAGGAACCCATTTAGCATAACCATCTGCAACCATTCTTTTTTTAGTTACAGTTTTATAGGTAGCAGGAATTGCCATTCTTCTTTCACTTGCAGGAGCAATCAATTTTTTGATTTTAACGGTTGTGTATTTTGCAGGTGTTTTAATAAGTTTAGTTGTTTCTGGCTTATTAATTACTCTTTTCATTACATTTTTATATTTTGCAGGAATAATAATTTTTTTTGTTGTTGGAGGTGTAACCATTTTCTGAATAGATACGGTTCTATACTGAGGTGGTGTAGTCACTTTTCTAGCACTAACGGGTTTTGCAACAACTTTTTTAGTTACCGTTTTGTAAACAGCTGGAATTTCTACCAAACATACAACTTCTGATTGATTACAACCTCTATCTCCACATTTTGATTTTTTCCACTCAGTTCTTGCAGGAGACACTTGAACTCTTTGTTGAACAGTTTTATATTGTGCAGGAGATTTAACCAATCTTTCTGTACCTTCTGAAACAAGAACTCTTTTGGTAATTGTTTTATAAGTAGCAGGAACAGGAACAATTTTAAAACTCTCTTCAGCAATTAAAATTTTTTGAGGAACAGTTTTGTAAGTTGCTGGTATAGTAACTAATTTTTCTGTCCCATCACTTACTTTTATTTTTTCAGTTCCCCACCCATATTTAGCAGGAATTACGTTCATTTTTTCACTTGCCTCTGATGCTAATACTCTCTCCGTAGTTGTTGCATATTTAGCTGGGAAAAATGCTTTTGTAAAACATTGTCCTGGTTTTGCTGGTGGTAAATCATCCCCATCAATTGATTGTGCATGTGCACTAGTTAGGATAGCTCCAGCTATCAATGATAGTTTAAGTGTCTCTTGTATTGTCATCATATTCTCCTATGTTTTTGATATGCAAAAAATAACGCATCGCCCATTATAAGTTAGCTTTCCTCACTCTTTCCTTAAAACAAAAAACAATATTAAAAAAAATCTTCTATAATCAATTAATTTAATATGTTAAAAAATAATTATAATATTTTACAATTAAAAAAGATAAATTAAAACCTAATGAGTTAAATTTTATTTCAATATTCTAGGAGTAGTGTATATTAACCCTTATAAATAGTGTAAGTGAATAGAAAAAACTAAAAAATATTCACAAATTATACACGAATTTAAAAAAACCCTTGACAAGAGGAGTAGATTTGTCTATAATACGCGTCCAAGAACGGATGGACGACTTAGAGTTTAAGTCAGAGAGAAAAAAGTTTTTGAGAGTGATCTTTAACAACCGAATATAAGTAAA
>Ga0256827_10000789_pt1 | contig 20053 bp, 24 predicted proteins | sample CV84metaG_FD_185977 | JGI IMG/M metagenome (GOLD analysis project Ga0256827, IMG submission 185977) | Hydrothermal vent microbial communities from East Pacific Rise, Pacific Ocean - CV84 | ecosystem: Environmental > Aquatic > Marine > Hydrothermal vents | place: Pacific Ocean: East Pacific Rise... | reverse complement strand
AGCTATGAACAAGCTAGAGATTTTACACTTAAAAAATTTGAAGCACGATTAAGAGATAAAAATATTATAGAAAACTTATTAGGAATATAAATATGAAAAAGAGTATACTTGTACTAAGCTTACTATGTTTAAATTCGTCTCTTTATGCCGAATCATTTAATGATTTTATGACAGAGATGGATGTAGAATATAAAGGATTTGCAACCCAAATGGATAAAGACTTTGCTAAAGCTTTAGGCAAAGAGTGGAAAGAGTTTGATACAACAATTAAACCCAGTTATCAAAATCCAAAACCATCGGTTGTTCCAAATGCTCCTGTAGAGCCTATTAAAGAACCTGACAATAGCCCAAAAATAAATATTACTATTATAAATCCTCCCCAAAAAGAGAATCCAAAACCTACTTCTGTACCAACAGTTTCAGAAGGCTATAAAAAGCTATCCTTTAATTTTTTCTCTCAAAATATTACCTTGGTTTATAATAAAAGACTAAACTATAGACTCAATAATTTTAATAACAGTACTATTGCTAATTATTGGTTAACTCTTTCAAATATTGAAATTAACAATTTTTTAGAACAGATTAGAAGTTATAAACAAAATCTAAATTTAAATGATTGGCATCTCTATCTTTTTATTAAAAGAGTTGGAACTTCTATTATTAATGATAAAGATAATTCAAAACTTTTAACATGGTTTCTACTTAATAAATTAGGATACGATGTAAAAATTGGAGGGGGGAATAGTGGTATTTATCTTATGCCAAGTAGTCGCCAAACCATCTATAATACACAATACAGTCTAATTAATCAACGACGTTATTACAATTTTCAATACAAAGGAGTGGTTCGTACCTATCCTGATCAATTGAAGAACACAAAGACTCTTGATTTTGATAATGCTACAACTCCGTTATTAAAAGAAGATATACACCACCGTATGCTATCTTTTACTGACGCAGGAAAAGAGTACCATATCTCGATTCCATACAATAAAAATCTTATAGAGTTATATAGTGCATACCCTGCATTAGAGTGGCAATACTATTTTAGTCAACCTATCTCTCCCTTAACTAAATTTGTAATTTTTAAACAACTCAAAGGGATTATTAACAATATGACCGAAGTTCAAGCTGTTAATTTTTTATTACACTTAACACAATCAGGATTTGACTATAAAACCGATGAAGAGCAGTTTGGACATGAACGAAGTCTATTTTTAGAAGAGAGCCTTAACTATCCTGCTAATGATTGTGAAGACAGAAGTATATTTTTTGGAAAATTGGTAAAAGAACTTTTAGGGCTAAACGTTGTTGGCTTAAATTATCCCAACCATTTAGCAACAGCTGTTGAATTTAAATCACATGTAAAAGGAGAAAGTGTAACGTATGAAAATAGGAGATATATTATTTGTGACCCAACATATATAGGAGCAGATATTGGACATGCACAGCCAAAGTTTAAAGGCTTTAGGGGTATTAAATTTATTCCAATTAATTATTAAGGAGAGAAAATGAGAAATAGAAAGATAGTAACCGTAGCAATGATGGTAGGTATATTGGGAGTATTTTCAATAGGTTGTAGTAAAGCACCAGAGTTACCAAAATGGTTTATGAGTGAAAAAGTTGGATACATAACAGGTACGGGTATTGCAAAAATGAATAAATCAGACGATTTAAATTTTCAAAAAGAAGAAGCAATGACTAAAGCGAGAGTATCTTTAGCAAAAAAAATAAAAGCTGCTGTAATTGCAAAAGATACCAGTAGTCATACAAAAAAAGAAGATGGTACAATAGAGTCAGATATAGAACAACTTGCAAAAACGATAACAAAAGTTGGGCTAAAGAATGCAAAAACATTAAATTCAGAATTTATGGATGATGGGCGTTTTTTTGTTCGTATAGGTGTAAAAGCAGACATTATATCAGGTAATGCAAAATAGTAATATACAAAAAAGAAGGATAAAAAATGAAAAGAAAATTACTCTATTTAATACCATTAAGTGCTATGATTATAGGATGTGGAACAACAGAAACGACTTCAACACCAAATGGAGAGGGTTCCATAGATTTAAGAAGTTATTTGGAAAAAGAAGATATTTCAAAAAACTATCAACTTATTAATAAAGAAGTTGGTCAAAATGCTACTCCTCAATTTTATACAGAGTCAACTACGGTATCAGCTGATAAGGTAGAACGAAAGATAGATGGGATTAGCACTACAATTATTAATATTGGAGAGAAGAAAATTACGTATACTGATGTTTCAGATGAGGGAAACATTGAAACTTCTTTTTATCGACATGTAGATATTAACGATATATTATTTTCAGTAGATATTAATAAGACTCAAAAGCTAATGCTTGAAACTGTAGAACTTGGAACAAGAGTAGAGCTTGGTTCTAATAGTTGTAAATTAGAAGAACAACTAAAAGAGTTCACACATGGTTCAAATAGTTGGACAGGGGATATTCTAAAAATAAAATGTACGAAAACAACAACGATTACTACAAAAATAAAAGATGAATTTGTAGGAACAGTAAATTATATTAATGGAACAGAAGATTCTCTTGACATCTCTTATAAGTATCAGAAAAAGGATACAGGAGTAATTGCCTCTATTGATGATAATTGTATCCCTGCAAATATGCACTATCCTGATGATAGCACGGAATGTAGTGACGAAAATAAAAGTTATAGCTATATCTATTATTTGGGAAATTAACTCTGATGAATGGAAAATATAATGAAAAGATTACTTATCATCTCCCTTTTATTCTTTGTTAATATAGTAAATGCTGATGACAGAGCAGTTAGAATATCTACAAAAATAATGAAAACAGAAAACAGAGTTGCTCTTGTTATTGGAAATAATAACTATCAAGGAGTATTGTCTAAATTAAGAAATCCGATTAATGATGCTAGTGCTATTAGAGATATTTTAAAGAGTAAAAACTTTAAAGTTATTTATAAAACAAATAGTGGTAAACGAGATATGAGAGAAGCTCTGAAAGAGTTTTATAGAGAAATTAAAAAAGGTGGTGTAGGTTTTTTCTACTTTTCAGGACATGGGATAGAGATGGATGGACAAAACTATCTTATTCCAATAGATGCAAAAATTGATGAAAAAAGTGATGCAGAATATGAGGCCATATCTTTGAATAAAGTTACAAAAAGAATTCAAAATGCTAAAAACAGACTTAATATTGTCGTTTTAGATGCCTGTAGAAATGACCCATTTAGTCGTTCTGTAGGAACAGGAGGTTTAGCTAAAAGTGAACCTATTGGACTGTTTGTTTCTTATTCTACAGGAGCAGGAAGTGTTGCTAGTGATGGTAAAGATGGAGAAAATGGACTCTTTACTAAATCACTTATAAAATATATGCAACAACCTCTTGATTTGCAAGATGTTTTTCAAAAAACGCGAGAAGATGTTTATGATTCATCTAATCAACGACAATTTCCTGCTATTTACAATCAAACAATTAGAGGTAAATTTTATTTTACTCTTCCTACAGAATCTTCAATAACTCAGATAAACTCTACTAAAAAGAGTCGTTCTAAACACATCGTTAAAGAGGATACTCAACCAAAGAATGATTCAAGTTTAACCTTTGGAGAGGAGATGGATGATGATTTTGAAAATTTTATGAACGACATGAAATAGAGGCTTTTTTAAATTTAAGAACAAAATATATTACTTAGGAGATCAACAACATGAAACAGATAAAAGAAAAAATTGTACTGTTCTCATCTATTATTTTATTAATAAGTGGATGTGTACAAGATAAAAGTAAACTAACTACAGCTTTATCCGATGGAGTACAAGCAGGAGTTAAAACCTCAATGGATAAAAACAGTACGAAGAGCAGTTTAAAAAACTCTTTGATTGATGGTGCAAAGGTAGGTTTAAAAAGTGCATTGGACGACAATAGTAGTAAAAAAAATGATACTAACTCATCAGAAAGTATGACTACAAAAGCTATTGATAATGTTGCAACATATTTAAAAGAAAAATAGAAAGCAATTGCATTCTCTCGTTTTACTTTCAAGGGGGAGTGTAAATAGTTGACACAAATTTTATTATTCCAATCTTACTTTTTAACCCAACAATACTTCTCCATAAACCCATCACTCTTCTCTTCAAAAAATTTCATGCGTTCTTTTCCTTTAGGCATCGTTTTTCGTAAGCCTCGCATCTCTTTTAAAAAAGATTCTATAGAACTGGGAATCAATGCTTCGATATAAGCACGGAGTCGTTTTGCCATGGCAGGGGATGCCCCAGAGGTGGAGATAGAGATGGTTAAATCTCCTTTTTTAATGTACGAAGGAAAGATAAAATCACAATAGGCTGTATTGTCTACTGAGTTAACTAAGATTCGTGTAGTCCGACTCTCTTCGTAAATGGCTTTATGCACGATTACCGTATCGGTTGCGACAATAACAATGTCGTAGGGTAAAATATCGCCTACAGCATACGCTCTTTTCTTTATAGATACATTGTGTTGTTGAGCAAAGGTTTCAAAATCTTCAGATACTTCCTTTGCAATAACATCAATGTCTGCTGTAAAGTCTACTAGTTTTTCTAACTTCTCTAAGGCAATGTAGCCTCCACCGACAAGCAGTATTCTTTTGTTTTCAAGGTTTAAATAGGCAGGGAAAAACGACATTATTTTCTCTCATCCATTAACGCTAATTTTGCCTTAAAAACATCAATACAGTTGTTACACTCTTTAACCGTATTGGTCTCTATAATCATGTACAATGCTTCTTTATTTAATATGCGTAATTCATGATTTTTAATAGTAATAATACTCTCTTTTTTAAATTTACTTAAAATACGTGAAAATGTCTCGGGTGTGAGATTTAAAATAGAGGCTATCTCGTTATTTTTTAAACGATTAAAAATCATTGATTTTTCAATCATTAAATCAGCAACTTTTGCCTCAGAAGATAAAATCGTCTCTTTATGAACTAACGAAGAGAGAATCATCACTTTGGAGGTAAGGGATTTAATCAGTCCCAAAGAGAACTCTTTGTTATCAAGATACTTATATACTTTGTCAAAGTGCAGTAATCCCATGACACCACCTGTAATAAATTCACAAGTTACAGGAAAAGGCTCATTTTCAAAGCAAGCATACTCCCCTATTGTGTTGGGTGCGTCCATACGTTTAATCTGAACTTCAGAACCTTTTGGGGAAGTTTTATACAAGCGTATTGTTCCTTCAAGCAAGATATAAAGATAATCACTCTCGTCTCCTTCATAAAAAACAATACTGTTTTTAGTATATTTTTTGATATAGATACTGTCTCGAAGTTCTTTATGAAACTTTTTATCCAAATCAGAAAACATTGGAATGTCTGCTATATCAACCATAAATTTCCCTTACTTTTTTTATCAATTATACTTAAGATATATTAAATCTATCATAAGAAATACCAATAATAAAGATTTTATTCACTATTGATTCTCAAACCAATTCAACTGCTTTCTAAGCTTAACAACTTCTCCGACAACAATCAATGCAGGGGTAGGTAAATCTTTAGCCATTTCCCATATAGTATCGAGTGTGCCAATAACCGTCTTCTCATCAGGAGTTGTCCCTTTACTAATAACAGCTACAGGATAATCTTTTGATTTTCCAATACTTATTAACTTTTTACAGATGGTTTTTAAACGATGCAATCCCATTAAAAATATAATCGTATCGTCTGTTTTATAGTTTTCCCATGGAATTTGAGAATGGTCTTTATTTTTACTCTCATGCCCTGTTACCACTCTAAACGAAACGGTAATTCCACGATGAGTTACAGGAATACCTGCATATTCAGGAACAGCAATCGCCGAAGTAATCCCAGGAATAAATTCAAACTTTATGTTGCGTTCATAAAGATAAATCCCCTCTTCTCCCCCTCGTCCAAAAACCAGTGGGTCACCCCCTTTTAGACGCACTACGTTCTCATATTTTAATGCATTTTGATAAATTGTCTCATTTATCTGATCTTGTGGCATTGAATGATGTGAATCTTTTTTTCCCACATAGACAAATTCACAGCCATCTTTTGCCTCTTTTAAAATATCAGGATTGGCTAACCTATCGTAAATAATGACATCAGCTTCACGCACCACACGCAAAGCCTTAATCGTCAAAAGTTCAATATCCCCCGGTCCTGCTCCTGTTAAGTATACCTTCCCCATTACTTCTCCTTTTGTTCATAAATAAAGATTCCAGAGGGACTCTTTACCTGAAAAATTTCTCGTTCTAAAAACCAATCTTTGGTATTAATCACATTCACTTGGTTGGCATCATTTACAGAAACATAAAGAGCATCATCAATATTAGACCAACGTACATGCAGTACTTTACCTTTAAATGTAAAGGTCTTTATAATTTTTAGTGTTTTAGTATCAACAATCTGAATAGTTGGGAAGTCCTTACCCGAAAAAGTTACTGCTAAATATTTTTTATCTGGACTAAGAGCTGTAAATACAGGAAGCCCTTGCATCTCTATATTTTTAATAAATTTAAAATCTTTGTCATAAACCATCACGGCATTGTCCCCAACAGCAGGAACAAATGTTTTTTCATCACTTAGCGACCAAAAACCAAAATGAGGAACTTTAAGTACAGGTTTATTATCTTTTGCTGTTACTTTAATCTCTGAAAATTTCATAGTATCAAGGTCAATAACTCCAAAGGCTTTGGTTAAGAAAAACCCTACAATATAAGTATTGTCTTTTATCATTGCATCAAAAGGCATCTCTCCAACCTTAAATTCTTTGAATATTTCAAATTTTGGAATTGCTTTTCCATCGTTTTTATCTTTTAAAACAGTTACTTTATCGCTGTCCATTTGGGCAAAGATTATCATGTCTTTATAGATTTTAATCCCCACATTTTTAGAACCTGTCTTAATCTTATCAATCGGTTTTAAATCACGGGTTAAAATATCTACAGACTTGTCATCATAATTTGCTACGGCTACATAATTTTTTCCAATAACAAAACCTATCGCACTTTTAGAGGTCTTATACTCATTCAACACTTTTTCTGTTTTTGGATCAAAATTTACCACATACCCATCACGGGAAATTAAATAAGCATCATCCCCATCAAACTTAATAATTCCATGATTCATGTTGTGCATGTTTGTCATGTGTCGTTTGGTTAAGCCTTCTTGAATGATTGCTATTGACTCTGTCTCTCTCTCGACCACAAATATTTTTTCACTTGCACTTGGTGTTCCTGCAAATAGAATACCTGTTGTTATTAAACTTAATAATATTTTTTTCATCTCTTTTTTCCTCTTTTTAATCAAAACATTTTTTTAATTCAAGTTCCTCTAGTTCCCACGTTTAACGTGGGAACTAGCATCAGCATTTTTTACAAATAACACGATGGGTCTTCTGCCCACATATCTCCATGTATGGCATACGCTCTGCTTCGTGAACCACCATTACAAATCTCTAAATATTCACACCCTTCACATTTTCCACCTAGTTTTCGTGGATGAACCCGTAATTTTTTCAAGAGTTCAATGGGCTTGTTTGTCCAAATATCTGCAAAATCTTCTTTAAATATATTTCCAATAATTGCAGGGAAAAATGGGTCAGGCTTGACATTGCCTTCGGCATCAATATTGAGCAGTTTTCGCCCTGCTGAATTTCCACCCCAAGTGATTAATCTCTTTTTCATCTCATCAGCATGTTCTGGATATTTTTGAATAAATCTATCATAAAAAAGGATAGCATCCATCTCCATATTTCCTGTAACAATCTCTATATCTCGTTTACTCTCATGGTACTCAAACGCTTTATCTAAAACATAGTTTACGGCAATTACCCGTTGTTCTTTGCTCAAATCCATCTCTAAATTATCAAGCCCACGCCCAGAATAGACCAAATGCGAAATATAGACTTTTGGAATATTATGTTTCTCTGCCAAGTCAAATATAAATGCCAAGTCATCATAGGTATCTTTTGTAATCGTAAATCGAATTCCTACTTTGGTTCTACCATAACTGTTTAGTAAATCAACTGCTTTCATTGACGCGATAAACGAACCTTTTAAGCCTCGAAAGGCATCGTGTACTTTTTCACTACCATCAATACTGATACCTATATAATTAAAAGTATCTAAAATTTTTTCGGCATTACTCTTTTTTACATAGAGTCCATTGGTAGAGAGATAGGTAACAATTCCAAGCTCTTTACAACGCCCTGCGATATCATAAATATCATGACGGGTCAAGGGTTCTCCCCCTGAAAAAATAAGAAACTTTACTCCATTGGCTTTAAGTTTTGGCAAAGTCTCCATAATTTTTTCAGTCGAAAGCGTATCGACCGAATCCAATTCAGCTTTTGAGTAACAGTGTAAGCAAGAGAGGTTACAGCGATTCGTAAAGTTCCAAATAGCAATACTTCCATCAAGAACTCTTGCTGATTTTCCTTCTACTACAGAATTTAAAAGATTTGAAAGTCTAAACATTATTTCTCCCTTTGATTAATAACGATACTGGGATAAGGATTTTCAATAATCGTTTTATTTGTCTCTTGAGTTGTATTAGTCTCTTTGGGCTTAAACGAGAGAATGTAGTTGCTAATAGAAGATAAGTTTTCATCTGAAAGCTGAAAGGCAGGCATTGCATTTCGCTTATAACCAAAAACTTTTGATACCGATTTTGGGTCGCTAATCATTGCTTTAATCTCATCAGCCGTTCGTTTAGACGCTATCTCTTCAAAATCGGGTCCAAAAGCCACTGCTGTTTGATGATGACACCCCCAACAGTAAGTTTCAAAAACTTTTTTACCATCTGTAGCAAAAGCTGATGGGCTTAAAAAACATATCATCGTAGAGAAGAGAAGAATATTGTTACTCATAAGCTATCCTTATTATTTTCATTAAAACAATAATAGCACTCTTTATTTTTTTATTTCTTGATGTAAAACAAGTTGTAATCTATCAATTCCTGTTTCTTAATCCACATCAAACTATCGCTTCTAAAAACTGGTTACAATTTATCAAAAAAAAGGAGAAAGAGATGAAGAGAGAACTCTTAATTTCCACTCTATTGCTGTTTTCAGTATCGAGTTATGCAACCGATACTATTAAAGAGGGACAGAGTTACCCTATAGATAAGATGAAAGAGCAAATCAAAAAAATTATCAAAATGACCGTAACCGAAGTCTCCAAAGGGCTTCCACAAAAAATTGATAAATACACAGAAATTACAAAAGTAAGAGATGAGAATCTCACATTAATCTATACCTTTAATATAAACACTGGTGCAAAAAGTGATGAGACTGTAAAAAACGAGGGTAAAGCACGCATGGAAGAACCTGTCAGCAAAGGCATTTGCCAATCTTCAAAACGTTTTTTAGATGCAGGGGTAACACTGCGTTATGAATATTTCAGTAAATCTACCCAGAAAGAGCTGTTTACCTTTACCCTAAATCAAAAAAAATGTAAAGAATTGCATTATGATTAAACCCTTACTCTTGGTCACACTCCTTGCCTTTAGCCAAACGGGCTGTGAAGAGCGTTCCAAAACATCCCTTACAAAAGTCCACTGGGACAGAGATATGTGTGCTCGCTGTGTGATGGTTGTCAGTGACCGACAAAACACGGTACAAGTCCGAAACCCTTCAACGGGGCAAACCTTTATGTTTGATGACTTGGGTTGTACTATTTTATGGTTCAAGGAAAACAACACAACATGGAAAGACCAAGCGACGATTTGGATTACAGATGTAAAAACAGGTAAATGGATAGACGCAAGAAAAGCTTTTTACGATACAGAAAACATAACCCCAATGGCATATGGATTTTCAGCACACAAAAACAAAGAGAGCATCGAAAAAGGAAAAGAGATTATTGATTTTGATGAGCTAAATCGTCGAGTGATTAAAATAGGAAAGTGAGTTAGCAACCTAACTCACTTTAACCATTTGGTTAATTAGATTCTTCCATTTAAAAGTCGAATCAAGGCATCTGAAACCTCATCAAATGTCATAATACGTTTACCTCCATACTCTTTAGAAAACTGCTCGGCACTCTCTTTACTATCAAAAGCAGGTAAATCATCTCCTGCTGGAGAGATGGCTCTACTTCCATAGACATAAAAAGCTTTTTCAGCATCTATAGGTTTTAAATTTTTATAATTAGTCACAACTATTTTAGAAAAATCACGTTCACTCTTGACCCCAACATCAAACCATTTTCCAGGGCGATGATAAAATTCAAACATGGATTTAGGCGAACTAAAAAAAACGGTTTTCCCATTTCTAACCTCTATTTTAGCAACCCATTTTGGCTCTTTATAGACTTTAAGATGGCGTACAAGACAGGTGGTGTTTCTATCGTACTTTAGGGTGTATACTTTTTCTATGGGTTTGGTCTCCCATGTTTTGTTTTGGTCGTTGTTTGCCAAAACAAATGATAATAAAATTAAAAACGTTACTGCTATTTTTTTCATGTTTATGCTCCTTCTCGCTTTAATGGTGCGTTGGAAAACGCACCCTACGGTTTCATATATATATTTCGGGTGTAAACACGCCGATTCCAAAAATAACAACGGCATATACGGAATCGGTGGCTTCAGCCCCGAATAGTTTACAATTTATTCCCAATCTAATAGACGTTTTTCGCCTTCTAAGCCACGAACATGGCTTACATCTTGGCTCATTTCAATAACCCCTCGATACGTTCTATCGGGGTCACGCACAGCAAAATATTGAATATGAATAAACTGCCCTTTAAAATTAATCCAAAACTCGGCAAGGTCTTGTCGCCCTGCTTTGAACTCTTCTAAAATTTTAATCACTTGGTCAACCGATTTTGGTGGGTGGCAAAATCGTACCTCTCGCCCAATAATCCCTGCACTTCGTGGAAACACTCTGTCCTCGCCACGGTTATAAAAAACCACTTGGTCATGTTCATTTACATAGGTAATATCTACAGGTAAAATTCTAAAAATGGAGTTAACTTGTTCAGGGGTTAAATAGCCCTCATCATAGTGGGTTTTATCCTCTATTCCAAAGGGTAGTTTACGTTTTTTGGTATCTTGACTAGGATGAATATACGCATCAGCAGGGTAAGGAGTTGGGGATTTATCAAACATCCAACCAATCTCTTTATCGCCCTCTTTAAACTCTTTCCACTCCTCTTCACTCAACATCTGCATCGCTCTAGGAAGTAAACGTTGCTCTTCTACGTTCATAATCTGCTCTAAAAATCGAAAGAGCTGTTGAGTCTCTATTAAAATAGTTGTTGTGTTGCCACCTGCTATCTCTTTTCGTACCAACTTAAGCTGGTCACGAATTTGGTCATGAAATGTCCACATCCCTTGTGAGGGGCTTGTCCATCCATATTTCTCTAAATAGGGAAAGAGTTGATTCTCTTTACGCGTAAAGTGCAAATCAACCTTTGCTAATCGTTCAAATATTTCAGAAAAACGCTCCAGTCCCTCTGAAACATTCACAGCTTCTAACTCTGCCATTAACGACCGAATTAAAAGATTCTCTTCCAAATAGACACGAACAGGATGACCATCAGGAAACTGCCCCTCAAACGGAGAAGGTTCATTATTCAAAAATTCACTCATAAGTACTCATATCCTTTTTTACTACAGTATAGTAAAATAGAAACATTTATTTATTGAGATTCATCAACTTTAAATAACTATCTTCCCTCACTCAAATCAATCAAGTTCATTCCTTTATCCCATTGCATAGAAACAGCTTCTTTTAGACCATTTAATCGCTCTTGACGAACATATACTTGACCTACTTTCTTTTGATCTTTCACAAAAATTAAAAACCATCGACCATCGCCATACTCACTGTTTAACAATCTGTATCCTCTATCCCATCGGTTTTTGATAACTTTATCCAATACCTTCTCATCATCTATAGAGTCGTATGCCTGATCAGAGAAACCTGTATTTTTAGCAAATACCATAAACCATTTCCCATCAGCAGGTTCAACATCAATCAAATGATAACCCTCGTTCCATCGCTCAGTAATCTTTGCAGGAACATCTTCCCAATAACGTATGACATCGTATCTTCCCTTACTATAACGGCTTCCTTTAACCAATACAGCAACCCATGTACCATCGCCATATTCAACATTCACTAAAATAAACCCTTTTTTCAAATGTTGCCCTACCGAATAGGTAAATTCTTTCCAATTTCGTTTTTTTACATATGCTTGATTGGTATACCCTGTACCCTTGGAGAGCGTTGCCATCCAAAGGTCATTACCATACTCAATATCGGTAATCATAAAGCCATTTTTCCATGCTTTATCAATAGACTTATTAAGATTTTTCAGATGTTTTTGAATTAAAAAAGTCTGTTCTGTATATCTCATCTCTTTAGAAAAAAGCCCCATCCAAAAGTGTTCAGCAGAGGCTGTTATTGGCAAAAGAAAGAGCAGACTCATTAAAAATGTAAATCCTCGTTTATGTTTCATTGTAAATCCTTTTTATTTTACTATTTATAGTTATAGCAAAATTAAGCCTAAAAAGGCAAATATTACTATATCAAAGCAGATTTATAAACAAAGTTTCTTATCTCTATCTCTTTGTAACATTTGAATAATTGGCTTTGCCAACGCTAACGCATTTGCTCGATGAGAGATACTCTTTTTAACCTCATCCTCTAATTCGCCTAGTGTTTTAGTATACCCATTTGGAACAAACATAGGGTCATAACCAAAACCTTTATCGCCTCGTGTAGTGCTTAAAACATCGCCGTGCATCCACCCATGAACCACATACTCGCCATACTTACTTACTATCGCAATAGAAGCCGTATAGTAAGCAGGTGTTCTCTCTACCCCTGCCTCTTTTACGACATTGACCAATTTATAAAGGTTCTCTTTATCCGTTGCCCCCTCGCCTGCATAACGTGCCGAATAAATCCCTGGAATCCCACCAAGCAAAGGAACAGAGATACCACTATCATCTGAAATAACAATATACGCTTCACTCTCTAACTTTTCATAAATCGTCCGAGCCTTAATCAAGGCATTGCCTTTAAATGTATCTGAATCTTCCACAATCTCCATCTCGCCTAAAATATCCGAAAAAGCAATAACCTCTACCTCACACATATTTTTAAACTCTCTAAGTTTCCCTCTGTTCCCTGTTGCTAATACAATTTTCATTAACTCTTAACCTTTTATATATATAATAGGACAAATTTTATCTTATTGGAGATGTTAATATGATTAAACAAATCATGCCTCTAAGTTTCATTGTCGCCTTGCGATTTTTTGGACTTTTTATTGTCTTGCCTGTACTCTCGGTCTATGCCCTTCAAATGCCTGGAGCGACTCCTTTTTTAGCAGGTATTGCTGTGGGTGGTTATGCTCTAACACAAGCACTGTTTCAAGTTCCATTTGGAATAATGTCTGACAAATTTGGACGGAAGCCCGTTCTCTTTTTTGGTTTAATAATTTTTATTGCAGGCTCTGTTATTGCAGGGTTAGCTGATAACATTTATATGCTTCTTATCGGTCGATTTTTACAAGGTGCAGGAGCGATTGGTTCGGTAGTTTCAGCCATGATTGCAGATGTAGTAAAAGAGGAAGAAAGAGCTCATGCTATGGCGATTATGGGTGGAACGATTGCTCTTAGTTTTGCAGCAGCAATGATTATTGCTCCTGTTATGGGTGGAATCTGGGGTTATCATACCCTCTTTTGGCTTACGGCTATTTTATCGGTTATGGCAATAGGCGTTCTGTTTACCTCGGTTCCAAAGCCTCCACATATTGTTCACAGCTATTCAGAAAAAGAGTCAAAATTTACAGAAGTATTTAAAGACAAAGCACTGGTAAGAATGTACATTACGTTCTTGTTTCACTCTTCTATTATGACCATGGCATTTTTTATTATTCCATTAACCATGACCAACAGTATCGAAGATGGTGGTTTTGGATGGGCTCATTCTGAATTGTGGAAAGTCTATTTTCCTGCGATGATATTTGGTTTCATTGCAATGGCTCCTGCTGCGATTTATGGGGAAAAACACGGTAAAGGAAAAGAGATATTTATGATTTCAGTTGCTGTTATTTTCCTTGGTTTTATAGCAATGGGTTTTGCAACTTCGGCGTGGGTCTTTACCGTAGGTGTGGTTCTATTCTTTATTGGCTTTAATATGTTTGAACCACTTTTACAAAGCTTTGTTGCTAAATTTGCCAAAGTACACCAAAAAGGGGCTGCCCTTGGAGTTGCGAATACCTTTGCCTATACAGGAATTTTCTTTGGAGGATTGCTTGCAGGTTGGCTAATGCAACATTACGACCGAGCTGTTTTATCCATGATAGTGGGTGGAATCTCTATTGTATGGTTTGCATGGGTAGCGACAATGCCAAGCCCAAACAACCGTGGAAATGTCTATTTGCCTTTAGATATTTTTGATCGTGAAAAAGTAGCATCTTTGGTTGAACATGAAGCGATTGTTGAATCATACGTAAATGAGACCGAGCAAATTGCCGTGGTTAAATTTAATAAAGATATGATTGATGAAGATGAAGTGCGAGGAATGTTAAGTTAAGAAGCGTGGGCTAAAAGCCCACACTTATAATACTATTTAAGTTCTATTTTTGCTTTAGCTCTAAGCTCTTTTGTTAACTCTTGAACTTTCTTACCAAAGGCCTCATTTCCAAGCTCTTCTCGAATCATCGGCTCAACTTCTGAAAATTTCTTTGCTCCTGCCTCTTTTCTATCATCTAACATAATTAAGTGATAACCAAATTGTGTTTTAACAGGTGTTGCTGTAAATTCGCCTTTAGCAAGTTTATCGGCTGCTGCTGAAAATTCTGGAACCATTCTATCCAAAGAGAACCAACCTAAATCGCCACCATTTGAACCAGAAGGTCCTGTTGATTTTGATTTTGCAAGCTCAATAAATTTTGCTTTTTTATCTTTTGCTTCTGTTAACTCTTTTACCAAGGCTTTTGCTTCATCTTCTGTTTTAACAAGAATATGACGAGCTTTAAGTTGCTTTGGTGTTTGATATTTTGCTTCATTCTTTTTAAAGTATGCTTCAAGCTTCTCTTTGGTTAAATCTTTCTCAATTTTAGCCATCATCTGTTTCATCCATACATCAAGGAGAAGTCCACTTTTAAGTGCTTCAAGCTGTTTTTTGTATTCTGCTGATTGTGCAATATCTGTTTTTTGAGCAGCTTGAGTTAAAAGGGTACGATCAACAACCATATCCAATACTCTTTTTTTCATAGTATCGTCTAAGGCATCAAATTTCATTCCTGAAGGTCCCATGGTCATCTGAACATCTGTCTTTGTAATCTCTACACCATTTACGGTACCATAGTCACTTTTAGCGTGTGCTACTGTTAACATCAAAAAAGAAGCCAAAGTAATAGCAATATTTTTTTTAATCATTTTAAACCTTTGTGTTTTTATGTTCAAATTATATTTAGATTTTCTTAACAATCTGTTAACCAATAATTAATAACTCAACATTTTTTTAAATTAACTTCTCTGTATTCGACATCCATCAACATACAAGCTCGCTTCATTACGTTCTCAATTGTAAATCCAAACTTCTCAAAAAGTAACTCAGCAGGAGCAGAAGCACCAAACGTTTCCATACCTAGAACATCATCTGCATAACGATAAAACTCAGTTGCTGTTCCTGCTTCGATTGCCAATACTTTTGTATTTTTATCCACAACTTTTGCTCGGTACTCTGCATCTTGTTCATTAAAGAGATCTAGACAAGGAACTGAAACAACATTTGCTTTGATTCCAAGAATTTCAAGATGACATGCCGATTGAAGAGCCAACATCAGTTCGCTTCCACTTGCCATAAGTGTAAAGTTAGCCTCTTTTCGTGCTTTTACAATGTATGCTCCGTTAGATACTTCTCCAAAATCTCTTTTTGGTTTAAGCGTTTGCAATTTTTGACGACTCAATACAAAACCGTGAGGAGCTTGCATGGTAAGTGCTTTTTTCCACGCCTCTACATTCTCTGTTGCATCAGCTGGTCTCCATACATAAAAGTTTGGTAACGCTCTAAATTGACTAATATGCTCAATAGGCTCATGTGTTGGTCCATCTTCTCCCACACCAATGCTGTCGTGTGTCCAAACAAAGAAATTTTGAATACTGGTTAACGCAGCGATTCTTGCACTTGGCTTTAAATAGTCAGAGAAAACAAAGAACGTTGCATTGAATGGAATAATAGTACCATAAAGAGCCATAGCATTGGTAATAGCAGCCATAGAGTGTTCACGAATACCAAAGTGCAGGTTACGCCCTTTAGGGAAATTTCCCATATCTTTTAAGTCGGTCTTATTTGATGGAGCTAAATCGGCAGAACCACCAATAAAGCTTGGAAGTGCTTTGGCAATAGCATTTAAAATTTTACCATTTGAGTCTCTGGTTGCCATTGAGCCACTCTCTGAGAAATCAGGGAATTCAATCTCTGAAAAATCAGGATTTGTTAATTTCTCCATAGCTACATTTTGCTCTACCAGTGGAGCTTGTTTGTGCAAGTGAATCCACTGTCGTTCCAATAATTCGCCATTTTCAATAGCACATCTAAAACGCACCAATACATCTTCTGGAATATGGAAAGTTTCAGCAGGGAAACCCTCTTTCTCTTTTGATGCTGAAATAATCGCATCGCCAAGAGGAGAACCATGAGTAGAAGCAGACCCTTCTAACTCCATTGCACCTTTTCCAATAATGGTATTTGCAATAATTAATGTTGGTTTTTTAGCTGTTTTCACATCATTTAAAACTTCATCAATCTCATTATAACAGTGTCCATTAATCTTTTTAACATCCCATCCCTGAGCTATAAATCGACCTTCAACATCTTCACTCCAGGCAATAGACGTATCGCCTTCTATCGTAATGCAGTTAGAGTCATAGATTAATACCATATTATCAAGATTTAAATGTCCTGCTAAAGAACAAGCTTCATAAGAAATTCCCTCTTGTAGATCGCCATCTCCACAGAGACAATAAACTTTATGGTCTATCAATTCACACGTTTCAGAGTTTACTTGATTTCCTGTGTATTTTGCAGCCATTGCAAAACCAACAGCATTCGCGATTCCCTGCCCTAAAGGTCCTGTTGTAATCTCTATACCATCAGTATGACCATACTCTGGATGCCCAGGAGTTTTTGAATCAAGCTGTCTAAACTGTTTTAAATCCTCTAAACTTACATCGTATCCCCAAAGATGTAAAAGTGAATAGATAAGCGAAGAACCATGCCCTCCCGAGAAAACTAAACGGTCACGGTTTAACCATTTTGGATTTTTAGGATTATGATTTAAATGTTCGCTCAATACCACGGCAATATCAGCCAAGCCCATTGGAGCACCAGGGTGTCCTGAGTTTGCCTGTTGTACCATATCTGCTGCTAAAAATCGAATGGTATTCGCCATTTTTTTACGCATTTTATTCTGTTCTGTCATTACCATAATGAAATTCCTTAAAATAGATTTAGCAATATAAAACGCATTTTATATTACAAAAGCTATTAGAGATTTGAAAAAATCAAACCTCTATTTTTAACATAAAGCTACCGATGTCGATAGAGATACTTTAGAATAATATCTCCTAAACCCTCTTGCAGGACTTTATCAAAATAGTTAAATCGTTTTTCCAAATCTCTTGCCAAAAACTCTGCTTCTTCAATCGTTTTCTCTAAGCCAATTAAATTGACAAAAGAGTTTTTAGCTTCATCATTTCCTGTTGTCTTTCCTGCCTCTTCTTCACTGTGTGTTTCATCAATAATATCGTCTTGAATTTGAAAAAGTAAGCCCAAATCAATACCAAAGGCATACAGTGCATCCTGTTTTTTCTTCTCTAAACCAACAATCACGGCTCCCATAAGTAAAGAAGTTGCTATAAGTTTAGCTGTTTTATTAATATGCAGTGTTTTTACTTCTTCTAAGCTCAATGGTTCGTTTTCAAAATGTAAATCAATGGACTGACCTAAAACCATTCCATAGACTCCACCATCACGAGCTAAAAGTTCAACAAGTTTTATTTTAATATCATCTCGAAGAGGAGCTTTAGCTATATGATAAAAAGCTTCTGTATTAAGTGCATCTCCTGATAAAATTGCTGTAGCTTCATCATAAGTCACATGCAGTGTTTCAAAGCCACGACGAAGTGGAGCATCATCCATTGCAGGTAAATCATCATGAATCAAAGAGTAGGTATGTAAAAATTCTAATGCCAACGCAGGAGCTAAAGCCCCATCAAAAAGTAAAGGTTCATAAGATTCAACTACAGAGAGAAGAAGTATTGGGCGAAAACGTTTACCACCAGCCAGTAACATTACTGATAATGCTTTATTATAATGTGGATGAAAAGTATCTACTTTAGGTAAATTATTGTGGAGGTAGGTCTCAAATCTTTGCATAAAATATTCTTATTTTTTTGCAACATTATAGCCAAAGATTGTTATATTTAATGATGTTTTTGAGAAATAAAGAGATTTTTTGAAGTTTAAAATAAGGAGGGAAAGGTAGAAATTCTACCTTTCAATAAGTGCAGTAATTATACTGCAGTTACGTTTTCAGCTTGTGGACCTTTTTGACCTTCGCCGATTTCAAATGTTACAGCTTGACCATCTGCAAGAGAAACTCTACCACCACTTGGGTTGTTTACTTGTCTGAAGTGAACAAATACATCTGCTCCTCCACTTGCTTGCTCAATAAATCCATAACCTTTTTCGTCGTTAAACCATTTAACAGTTCCATTAACTAATTCTGCCATTGTCGTACCTTTTGTAAATATATAACTTCTCCATAGAAATCAATCTTAGGATAAAGTCGAATCAGAATAGAGAAGAAATATATTTCACACTCATCTTTCATCTAGGGCATATTATATCTAGTTTTATTAAAACTATCCCTTATTCTTAAAAAAAACTAAAAATATGAAAAAAATAATCACTTTTAGAGCTTGTTTCGCTATATTTTTAACAGAAAGGTAGCTTATGTTAAAAAATAAATTTCATACTCTCTGCCAAAACTTTACAAAAGATAACAAATATATTGAAATATTATGGAATGAACTTTTTATTTTTTATTCAAATAAGAGTAGACACTATCATACTCTCTCTCATCTTGAAACTATTTATCATCAACTCAAACCATTTCAATTAACTCCTGCTATAGAATTTACTATTTTTTATCATGATGTTGTCTATGATACTAAAGAGAGAGATAATGAAGAAAAGAGTACTCTATTTACAAAAAAACGGCTTAAACAACCAAGTGTAATATTAAATATGAATTAACATCTCTATAAAAATTCAGAAATCCTCGTTAAGTAACGAGGTATAGAGCATGAGCTTACTCTTCTTTTTTAGAATCCATTTTTTTAGCTTTAGGCTTATCTTCTGTTTTATTTTTTTCAGATTTCTTTACAGCAGAAGTCTCTTTTGTAGAAGTAGTTTTCTTTTTAGTATCTTTTTTCGCTACTTTTTTCGCTACTTTTTTAGATTTACTCTTTTTTATAGTTTTTTTACCACCACAAGCAACTGTTTTTGTATCTGCTTTTACGTTAATAATAATCCCTTTTCCAAAACCTTTAATATTAATAAGGTCATCCACAGATTTAAGCGTATTTGCTTTTCTATATTTTAAAATAGCATCTGCTTTTTTATCTCCAATACCTTTAATACACATCAAATCTTTTTTTGATGCTGTTTGAATATTGATAGCCGAAAATAGAAACGAGACACTAAGTGCCATAAAAAATAAAATTTTTCTCATTAAATTCCTTTAATTATTGTTTGATTTATTGGACTAAAAAATCCAAGTTGCAATTATATCTATAAGCCGTGGAAAAATAGTGATAATTATTAAAAAATAGGATATAAGTATAAAAAAGGGTGTAAAAGAAACAGTAATAAATAATTTGTAAAAGTTAGGGAAAAAGGTATAAGAAAGAAATCAAAGAGGCAGCGACCTACATTCCCAATCCAGACAGGATAAGTATTATCGGCGATGGGAGGCTTGACTTCCAGGTTCGGAAAGGAGCTGGGTATAAC
>Ga0256827_10000788_pt1 | contig 20067 bp, 13 predicted proteins | sample CV84metaG_FD_185977 | JGI IMG/M metagenome (GOLD analysis project Ga0256827, IMG submission 185977) | Hydrothermal vent microbial communities from East Pacific Rise, Pacific Ocean - CV84 | ecosystem: Environmental > Aquatic > Marine > Hydrothermal vents | place: Pacific Ocean: East Pacific Rise... | reverse complement strand
AGTAGATATAATTCCTTTTGATATTTGGGCATTAGGAGATTAAATATGTTATGTGGTATAGATGAAGCTGGTCGTGGATGTATAGCTGGTGATCTTGTAGTTGCAGGATGTATATTTTTACAAGATGCACATATAGAAGGACTAAATGATTCTAAAAAGCTCACAGAGAAAAAACGTTCCGACCTTTATACTCAGATTATAGATAATACAAAATACCATATAGTTACAACTTCATCCAAAGAGATAGATGAAAAGGGCATATCTTTATGTATGAAAACTTCTATAGAAGAGATATTGTCAAATCTGGAAGCAAAAAATTATATATTTGATGGAAATACAAACTTTGGTGTTAAAGATATAAAAACAATGATTAAAGCCGATGCAAAAATACTAGAAGTTAGTGCAGCTTCTATACTTGCTAAGGTTACTCATGATACAAATATTATAAAATCTGCAAAAATATATCCAGAATATCAATTTCAAAAACATAAAGGATATGGAACAAAACTACATATAGAGATGATACAAAAATATGGATACTGTGATATACACAGAAAAAGTTATAAAATAAAAGCTTTACAACAAACACTTTTTTAAAAAGAGATAATCCTTTGTATAAGCCAAAAAGAAGATATAGTACCAATCATGTATGCTATCAAAACATCTAAATTAGAGATTTTTTTGATATATCTCTTTGCTAACGCCAATAAAGCACTAACAACGATAATAAAGACAATTTGTCCTATCTCTATTCCCAAATTAAATGAAAAAAGAGAAAGTGGTATCTCATCTTGAGGTAATCCTATATCTTTTAAAGCTGTAGAAAAACCAAAACCATGCAATAAACCAAATATAAATGCAACTATACTAAGATGTTTTTTTGTAAGTGTTTCTCTTTGAGTTAGTAATTCTCTTGCTAAAAACACTATACTTAAAGCTATCATAGATTCTATATATGGTACCCCTATGTTTACAATGCCAAGTATACCGCAAGCTAAAGTTATTGAATGTGAAAGAGTAAATGCACTAACAGCAAACATAACGACCTTAAAACTTTGTGCTAAAAGTAATAATGATAAAACAAAAAGCAGATGATCATATCCACTCCAAATATGAGACACCCCCAATTCTACATATTCTAAAAACAGATCAAAATTACTATTTTTATGATTTATATATATAAATGGAGTTGTTGATCTTAAAAGAGACTTTACAACTGTTTTGTCTTTTTCATATCTTATTAATACTCCTCTATCGCTTGACACTAAACCATCAACCCATATCCTAGCATTTTGAAGTCCATCATCTAAACATCTTAATTTATATCTATCTATAATAAATCCATTTTCTATAGTTTGTAATTTTTTATCTTCTATTTTACATATGGATGGATATCTTACTTTTATATCTTTACCCTTTTTATCTGATAGTGGTTTTTTATATACAACATTTATATCATCTTTAGTTTCAATTATATTTATATAAGATAATCCTGTTTGATGAGAATACAATACAATACTTGCAGATATCAATAAAAAAAATATTTTAAACATTTAACAATCACTCTACTTCTAATTTATAGCTATTTAATATATCTTTATACGCTTTTTTTATAATTTTAGTTCTATTATCTTCTAAGAAGTCTTTATACACTCTATCTTGTACATCATCAAAAGGATATGCTTCTGCTATGTCTTTTTTAATTATATAGACTATATGTATACCATATTTTGAATGTATAGGTTTACTCCACATCCCCTCTTTAAGTGCAAAAACTTTATTTGCAAAATATCTACCGTACTTATCTTTTATTTCATTGAAATTTTGATCTTTAGTAAAATTAAGTTCTTTATCTACATCACCAAAAAACTTTGCATAACTTGCATTTACATCGAATCTATTTAGAAGAGTATATGTTATTTCTATCTCTTTATCTTTTGCATCCTTAAAGTACACACCATAAAAAGTCAATGTTTTTATCTTAGAATAATCATAGATATGATTTGTATAATATTTCAATAAAAGCTCTTCAGATGGTTCCTCTAATTTAGCACTATTTAAAAGAATAAATTTCATCTCTTTTAAGAGTCTATTTACTATAAAAGGATCATTTTTATCTAAATCTAATCTATATGCTTCACTGAGTAAAACTTTATCATATAGATTTTCTTTTACAAGAGTCTCAAATAGCACTTGATTTATATCTTTTTTATGTACTTCTTTATATTTTGATTTTATCTTTTGCTGTTCTGATTTTGACAAGAATAACACCTGCCTAGTATCTACTGTAGTTGTGCTTACACTATCATAATATATATATATAAAACCACCAAGAATTAAAAAGTGGATAAGAGGTTCTTTGAAAAGTTTTTGTAACATTTTTATCATAACTAAGTATAGTAAGTGTATAATAAATTATATATTAAAAAGAGGATATGAAATGGTTTTAGTTACTGGAGGAGCTGGATATATAGGCTCACATACATGTATAGCTCTACATGAAGCTGGTTTTGATTTCGTTATTTTTGATAATCTTTGTAACTCATCTAAAGAAGCAGTTAAAAGAGTTGAGAAAATCATAGGTAAAAATATAAAATTTTTTTATGGAGACATTAGAAATAAAGAAGATTTACAAAATGTTTTTAAATCTTATGATATTGATTCCGTTATACATTTTGCAGGTCTAAAGGCTGTTGGTGAGTCTGTTGAACTTCCATTGAAATATTATGATAACAATGTGGTAGGAACACTAAGACTCTTAGAAGTGATGAAAGAAAACAATTGTAAAAAAATAGTATTTAGCTCATCAGCAACTGTCTATGGAGATCCACACACTACACCTATCAAAGAGAACTTTCCACTCTCAGCTACTAACCCATATGGAAGAAGTAAACTTTTTATAGAAGAGATACTTCGTGATCTTTTTATATCTGATAATAACTATAAAATTATTTTACTTAGATACTTTAATCCTGTTGGTGCTCATAAATCAGGAACGATAGGAGAAGATCCTAATGGTATACCAAATAATTTAATGCCATTCATATCTCAAACTGCTGTTGGGAAAAGAGAGTATCTTAGTGTATTTGGAGATGATTATGATACAAATGATGGTACAGGAGTAAGAGATTATATACATGTTGTAGATCTTGCTGCTGGGCATGTAAATGCTCTTCAAAAGATATCTTCATTAGATAATGTACTAACTGTAAACCTAGGTACGGGAAATGGCTACTCTGTACTAGATATGATAAAAGCATTTGAAAAAGCATCTAGCAAAAAGGTTCCTTATAAAATTGCACCAAGAAGAGCTGGTGATATAGCTAGCTGTTTTGCGGATCCGAGTTATGCAAAACAGGTTTTAGGATGGGAAGCTAAACTTGGCGTAGATGATATGTGCGAAGATAGCTGGAGATGGCAATCCAAAAATCCAAATGGATACAATAATAATTAGATAAGATTTATAGGCAACTTATATCTATAGTTGCCTCTTTTGCATCTTTATACTCTAAAAATATACTATCATCTTTTTCATATCTTTTAAATTCTTTAGGGTTAGAGTGTAAAGAACAGTTTGATTTTATAAAAAAGTTCAATTTCAAATCTACATAACCTTTAAAATTCAATGTCTGTTTAGTATCATCTTTAAAAAACTTATCAACTTTGGCATTAGAAGATATAAGATAAGAATTATCTATAACTTTTTTTTGTTCTTTTATATATATCTCTTTTTTATTCTTGTTAAATAAACTTATATATGTGTGGTTTTCAAAATGTTTGACTCCAAGAACAGATGTCGATTTATTTAAATTTACATATGCATTTTTTTGTTCTATTCTCAATGTATTTAGATTGTCTAGTCCACTAAACAACCATTCATCACCATCTTTAGCCATAGAAATTTCATAAAAGTCCATCACTTTTGGTATATATTCAGATGTAAATATAGGCATTACATCTTGTTTAATAGCATAATCAAATACATAAGTTAAAGCCTTTAAAGAAGCTTGTTTTGAACCAGAATACAAATGATAATATATATCTATAGGTTTAAATCTTCTAGGTGAATTTGTAAGAGCAAATGTTTGAGTAACCCTTTTAAATCCCCAAAATGGTCCCAACCAGTCATTTGTAAATACATTTTCATTTTGAGCACCTGTATAAACTTGAGTATACCCATCTCTTTGTAATCCTAACGGTGCTATGGTTGACAACCATGGAGATGTTTTTGTTATGGTTGTATCACCACCATTTATATTTAAAATATTATGTTTATATACATAACTAAGAGCATTTACTCTAGGTGCACAATCTCCACTCCAAAAAACTTCTTTTGCCTCTCTAGCTGGTTCTAAATTCTTATTTATAAACTCCAATGTTCCACTTAACTCAGATTTTATAGAGAATTTATATCCTTTTGGTTTAAGTCTATATTTTTGATCTAAATCATCATTTTTAATCTTATTCCAAAAAAATGGATGAGTAAAAGTATGTGTAGCAGGTTCTACATTTTCTAAAGCATACATATCATGTGCTATTTTCATAAGTTGAGGGGATAACTTTGGGTACAAACCATTTGGTTGAATCTCCGAACCTATCACTGATATAGAATGTGGTATCTTATAGACTTTTAAAATCTTGTTTAAGATAACATCACCAGAATAGTAACCAAAATCACCCTCAACCCTATTCATCATACCATCACCATCAACATGAGTAAAAAGTAATCTTTTCCCATTCTCTGTTGTTACATCTGGTACAATTAAATCTTGCAATCCAAGTGCTTCTTTAAAAAATTTAAATGGATTTACAACCCAAATATTGTCATTATTTATGTTTATCATAAAAGCATCTTCTATAGCATAACCTCCCCAAGAAGTTAAAGCTATGGGTACAGAGGTTGAACCATCCATAAACTCATACTTTAATACAGGTTTTATATTTTTTGAATTTATTTGCATACTCGATAAAGATAATGATGGCACTATCTCATATCCTATCATTTTATCTTGATACAATATCCTCTTTTTATATTTTACCTTCTTAGATATTGTTATACCCAATGGTTTTAGTAATTTATTGGATACTTCAAAACCAAAATTATTAGCAAATACAACTTTTAAACCTATGAGGTTCATCTTTTTAATCCATTTTATAAGTTTTTCTGGATACTTATAATAATCTTGCAACCATATAACTATTCCAGCATATTGGCTCATATTTTTAGCTAAAGGTAAGCCATTATTAATATCATATAAATGTTCAATGTAACCCATATATTCAAAAAACATACCACCATATTGGTGAGCTTCTAAAAGTGTTCTATCCAAACGTTTTTCATCTATTAAAACAAATATCTCTTTTTTAATAGCATTTTTAGAAGATTTACCATAAATATCTAATTCACGATTTGATACATATGGTATCATCCCCTTTTTTGATATCTTTTTAGCAATATTATTGGCGTTAGAAAATTTATTTTCATCCAGATAATCTACACATATTACATCAAGATTATATGACTTTATCTTTTTTATTTGTATATCCAACCACTCTCTATCATCATCACTTACATCTTTATAAGCTAACTTTTCCCCACCTATACCTTTATAATATGATTCAAATAGAACAGCTTTTATAGAATCATGTATCTTATCTATAACTTCAAAACCACGATTTACTACAATATTGGTATTAGGATATCTCTTATGTACTTCATTTATAAAATTAGCCAATGCTAACTCATTTTCTTTTCTATCTTTAGATGTTTTAGAGGCTATATGATAAGAATCAAGTGTATCAAAAAAAAAGTTTTTAAAACCAAGTTTTATACGTGCTTCAATCATATGCTTAAATAAGAACTCTCTATAGTCTTTATTTTTAAGATCCATCACCTCACTATTCCAAACTTTGTTTTTAGCAAGAATCCACTCTTTTTTTACAAACTTATACTCAGGTATAGTTTTTTCAACTTCACCTATACTAACATAAGCATACATCCTATCTTTATAAAGTTTAAAACCATGCCTATAAGTATTTATATTATTTGGTTGAACTATAATATAATCATGTATCCCAACCATTGGATAAGATATATTTTTACCATAAAACACCATGGCACTTTTATCATGCAATGAAGCAAATAATGATGTTGCTAAAAATAATATAAAAAATAATTTCATTCAAATCCCCTTTATGGATGAAAATACATAAACTGGTATTTTAAGAATAACTCAAGGACACTACCACCAGTACCATTTACAGAGTCAGTATAAGAACCACCTATAATAAGATGATCTTGATGCCATATCTTACCGCCATAACCAAAATCAAATCCATAAGTATAATCATCCAAATCACTATTATAATATGGATAAAACTGAAAATATGGTCTCCACACTCTAGTATATGGACCTAAATTCGCAAGTCCATAGGCAAATGTCATACCAATATTATAAAAGTTTCTCGGTAAAACTTTATATTCATTTTTTTTCAATTCTTCAATAACACCTTTTGTGCCATTAGATTCATTATACACCCCTCTATCATAAAAGGCACCAAGTCTTATATCTGGATATCCATTTTTATAAAATCTATTTATCTCTACTCTTGAAAAGTAGCCTTTACCGACATATACATCATCTTGAGAATTATATCTGTTCGCCTCTTGTATAAAATCTATAGATGTAGAGTTAAGTATTTGCCAAGTTAAATCCAATTTAGCCATATCTTTTTTACCTGCTAAAAGTAATTGCGTACTTTCTAAAGAATCCATATTCTTATCTAAAGAAGCTTTTATAGTTAAGTCTGTACTCATTTTATACTGTGCATTTAATGAATACCCAAAATAACTTTTCATAGAATCATGATAAGAAAATCCACCTTCAAGAAAACCTCTATCATATAATTTTTTCATATCTAGACCTATATCTAAAGTATCATCAGGAACCTTTATTAATGTTCTTTTATCAAGTGTTGAATTTTTAAAGTAATTTATATGACTATCTAAATAATATCCACCATCAAGATATGTTATATTATTTATTTTTAAATATTTTTGTAATAATGGTGATCTATCATAATAAGATACTTTTGCATTAAACCTGTCTGCTCTTTCTTCACTTAAACGTAAATGTCTTATATAAACATTTTGATTATCATCATTATGTCTTAAACCTTCAAAAGTTATCGTTTGAGATAATGCCCACTGCCCATCTTGATGAGAGACTTGTGATGCATCCCCCATAGATAAACTATGTAGATATAGATTTAGTAAATTTTCTATTTCAGTATGATTTTGGTTTACTATAGCATTATTAAAATTCACCCATAACGCTTTTTTATCCATACTATGATATATTTTTAAACCCTTTTCATAAGCATTATTTTTCATAGCCCAAGAATATGATATCTCATCATAATTTGTTTTTGATAGATATTTTTTTGCTTTTTTTAATCTTTTTTCAAACTTATCAGGATTTAAGGTATACATAGCAGCACGAAGATAATTTGATAAAAATTTATTGTTTTCTTTTAATTTTGGATTTTTCTTAGCTTCTTCTTTTAGAGTATGCTCTATATCATACATATACTCCATAAAAGCGCCCTCATTATTTTGTATCTGATATATATACGCCTGTAAAAACTTAAACTCAATAGACTTTGTCACTCTATTATTTTCATAGAGTAGTTTTTCTGTATAGTATGAAGCACGATTTATATCATTTATGTTAAAATAAACACTTGCAAGAGGAAAATACATACTACTATCTAAGTGTTCACTTTCAGTTATATCTGTTAATATAATTTTTACATTTTCTATATCATCCATATCTACAAAAAACCATAAAAGTGTAAGTTTTATCTGATAATTATTTGGATCTATAGCTAAAGCATGTAATAATGCTTTTTTCTCTAAATCTTTCTGCTTATAATGGGCGTAAAGCTGAGATTTAATTATCCAATATATAGCTTCTTTAGCTAAACCTGAGTTTTCTTGATCTATATTTTCAATTAAATCATTTAAATCATCATAACTTTTTGCATTTATTGCACTATTTGCATAACTGAAAAATAGATATGAAAGTTTATACTCTTTATACGCTTTTTTGATAGCGACTCTTGCTAATTTAGGATCTATTTTATGATATACATCAGAAATTCTTTCATAATCAACTAATCTTGCTTTATTTGCAAGCATCAAATGCTTAGAAGCTTTAGCTGCATTTAAACTATCTTGAAGGTACCATCCTAAGTCACTTTTTAATTGATAATATTTATCAATATTATTATACTTAACTTCATGTGTTACAGGATTTATAACTTTTTTCTCTTTTTCAAGTCTGTCATAATCAATAACTAAATTTTCATTATTTTGATCTTTTTTAACTTGTGAAATTTTTTTATATGCCAAAGGAATATTATGAGTTATATAGTAATACTTTGCAAGTAAGTAAGCATCTTCTTTTGAATAAAAATCTTCTTTTTGAATAATATCTACATATTTTTTTGAAATTTCAAGATCTCCTATTTCTAAACTTAATTCAAGTGCTTTTGTTAACAACATCCTATTTGACGGATTTTTTTGATATTCTTTATCTAATATATCTACAACTTTCTCAGGTGAACCAACTTTTTTATATACCAGTATCATCAAGTCTATATTTTTTTCTGTTGGATTTCGTCTTACACGACTTACAACCAAAGGTTCTATCTCTTCATATTGATAAGCACTTGCACCATATCTTATAAGTTCATCTTCTATTTTTTTATCATATTTTTGTTCGTACATAAATCTCAAATGCTTCATAGATCTAGCAGAACGATTTGTCCATTTACAAATCTCTGCCATCTTTTGATTCCAATAATATGAATTTTGATTTTGTTCATATCCTAAAGTAGCAACTTTATAAGCATTTTTTAAATCACCTTTATATAGAAACACTTGTAACATAAGTTTTAACTCTTCATCAGATTGAGTCACTTGTGAATTTCTATTATCATTTGAGTTATTAGTATTTTTGTTTTTATATTCTACAGCATCCTTTATACTCTCATCAACAATAGTTTCACCCTTCGTTATATCATCAAATCTATATCTATAGGTTGTCGCTATCGTTGCATATTTATAAGTCTTTTTCAATTCTTTTAAAGTATCTTTTAGAGATGCAAGCTTATTATAACAACCACATCTAACAGTAAGGCTCTTACCTATTTCCATTACTTTACAATTATCTGGATAAGTATTTCTTTTTAAAATAGAAAAATTTTTATTATTATTAAATCTACTAAGAAGCTGAATTGTAAAACAAGTTTTTTTAGATTTTGACACATTATTCTTTTTCTTAATAGAGGATAAAATACTTTTCTCAAGAACAGATTGATTTTTTAATGATATATCGTCCTTAAATCTATATTTATATGTAGTTGCTATCGTTGCTTTTTTATAATTTTTTTTCAAAATTATTAAGTTTTCTTTCGCATGAGATATCTTTTTAAAACAGCCACAGCGTACAGTCAACTGTTTACCAATCTCCATAATTTTACAACTATCCGGATATTTCCCTTTGCCAAGTAAATTAAAGTTTTTTTGAGAACTATATTTACTAACAAGTTGCACTGTGTAACATGTTTTATCATCTTGTGCAAAAAGAGAAGTTAAAAATATAATAAAAATAAGCGATAATTTAATCATCTAGCTTCTCCTCTTAAAATCTTTTTAGAAAGATTACTCGCATAATCTAGATTTGATGTACCAATATATACTTTAAGTAAAAACTTTCTAACCTCTTGATCATGAAGATAAAAATTTTCATATCTATGTGCTAAATTTGCACTTTCTTGTAGATAATTACCAGCTTGTAAAGCCCTAACAGCATTAAAATAATACTCTTTTCTTTTCTTATAATCTTTTGTTTTATAAAATAACTCAATATACATTTTAGATGCTTTCTTGAATGATCTTCTCATAAGATAATAATCTGCAGATCTTTTTTTCCAAACTAAAGAGTTTGCTGATTGTTGAGCTAAAAGAGTTTCAACATCTGCATATTTTTTTGAATTCATAAGCATATAATAATTATCAAGAAGCCATTTTTCACTATTTTTTGTATCATACCTCATTAAAAGTCTAATATACTTAACTGAATCTTTATAATTATGAAATCTAATAGATAAATAATATGCCTTTGTAAGTAATTTCACATTAGTAGTATCCTTACTAAGTTTCTTTTTTAAAAAAAAGTACATGGGCTTATATTCATTTAAAAAAACAGACTCCTTATACCATCTATCTATATCGGCTTCATTATATAATTTTTGATCATATATATATAAAAAAAGCTTTCTTAGATCTTGTTTAGCCTCATGCTTCTGTTTTTTATCTTTTAAATAATAAAAATTATCCTTTTTTAGTTCATAATCCAACAACAGCGCTCTGTTCCTCAATTTTACATCTTTACTTTTAATAAGTTTATCTAATAATGCTATCGACTGTTCTTTAGCACCACTTCTTAAACTCTGTTCAGCTAAAATAAGCATTAAAGACTCATTATTTGGATCATGCTTTAAAAGGTTTTTTAGATAAAGCATACTTAAATCATAATTTGATTTCTCAGATACTATCTGTTCTTTAAGCAAATTTTTTGGATATAAAATAAAAAGTATAACGGCAAATACTACAAAAGTAAATAATAATTCTTTATATGTTACTACATAACTTTTTTTATATTCACTATCTGCAACGAACATTTATAGTCACCTTTTTATGATCCAAATATTTTAAAAAAATATCATCATTAATTTTTTTAAAGTCTACAGCTTTTGGAGTCGACAAAATTTTACACCCTTTTGGTAGATGAAAATTCAATTTTAAATCTACATGACCATCAAAAGAATAAGTTTTATCTTTATGCATATTTTTAAAATCAGATAATATTGCATTTGAAGAGATAAGATAAGGTTCATCTTGATATTTTTTAGTCCTGGAAAATTCCACAATATGTTTATTATGATTATCCAAACTTATATATGTATGATTTTCAAAATGTTTTAAACCTAAAACAGTTTTTGAATTATTTAGATCTATTGAAGCATCTTTTTCTTCTATACGAAAAGTTTTTAAATTATTCATACCACTTATAAGCCATTTATCACCATCATTAGCGATAGATGCTGTATAAAAATCCATAACTTGTGGTATATATTCAGAAGCATATAATGGCAAAATATCTTGTTTTAAACTCCAATCTAAAACATATTTTACTGCATTTGTAGAGGCTGCTTTAGAACCTGAATATATATGATAATAAACATCTATAGGTTTAAATCTTCTAGGAGAATTAGTTAACTTAAAAGTTTGAACAACTTTTTTAAATCCCCAAAATGGTCCAATCCAATCATTTGTAAAAACATTTTCATTTTGAGCACCTGTATATATTTGATAATATTCTCCCCTTTCAAGACCAAGAGGTGCTACTGAAGAAAGCCATGGAGTTGCATTTGTTATAGTAGTATCTCCACCATTTATATTTAAAATACCTTTTTTATAAATATCATCTAATACTACCTCTGTTGGAGCACAGTCACCACTCCAATAAACAGTTTGTGCTTTTTTATGAGAACCTTTTTTTAATAACTTTGTATTGATATCTTCTAAAGAACCTCTAATCTCTCTATCTAAAGAAAACTTATAGCCTTTTGGTTTTAATCTAAATTCAGGAGGAAGATTACCATTTTTAATCTTACCCCAAAAAAATGGATGTGTAAAAGTATGTGTTGCAGGTTCTACGTTTGGTAAAGCATAAATATCTTTAGCTATTTGTTGTAATCTTTTTGCTATTTTTGGATATAGACCATCATAATCTACCTCCGCCCCTATTATTGAAATAGAATGTGGAAGTTTATATGGTTTTAATATTTTCTCATATAATATATCTCCAGAATAAAGTTCAGGATTTGATTCAACACCATTCATAATACCATCGCCATCAACATGTGTAAAGAATATTCTATTACCATTTTGTGTTGTAGGGTCTGGAACTATAAGTTTTTTAAGTCTCAAACTTTGTGCAAAAAATTTAAAAGGATTGATAATCCATATATTTTCACTATTTAATTCCAACATAAAGGCTTCAGAAATTGCATATCCACCCCATTTAGTTATTGCAGCTGGAGTTGATTGAAGTCCATGAGTATCTTCGTAGGTAAGCAATGCTTTTGCATTATCTGGTTGCAAAAACAAACTATCATCACTAAGAGATGGTTCAACTTCAAAACCTATCATTTCATCTTTATATATGACATGTTTCTTGTTTTTTAAGCTTGTATCACCATCATAAATATTAATATCAAGTTCTTTTAAAAGCATATCATCCATCTCTGAACCAAAATTATCAGCAAAAACAACTTTTACACCAATTTTACTCAGAGATAAAACCCATCTCATTAATTTACTAGGATTTTTATAATCAACATTTAACCAAATAACTACACCAGCGTAATGTTTCATATGCTCAATATCTGGAAAACCTTTATTTATATCATGTAATTTTTGAATATACCCCATATATTCAAATATTAATGCTCCATACTGATGTGCAGATGCAAAAATCCTATCATCTTTACTTTCATCGATGAGTGTTAATATCTCTCTCTTTAAAGCATTTTTTGAAGATTTACCATATATATCCATATCTACATTTGTGATATAAGGTATCATCCCATCTTGTTTAGTTTTTTCTATAAAGTTATGAACGAGTTCTTTATCTTCTAAATCCATAAAAGATATCTTAATTATATCTATACCTAAACTTTTTATATTTTTTAAATCTTTATTTTTGATACTTTCATCTGAAGTAATAACTATTCCTGAGAACATAGTAAGTACACTCTTATCAATACCTATCTTATAATCTATAATAAATTTACTTTTTGGGTATTTTGAATGATATAAATTTAATAATTTTAATATCTCTTGTTTAGTTGTTATCTTATTATTTATAGATATATAAAAATTTTCAAAACCACCTTCTATAAGTTTATCCATCTCTGAAGTATCTTTACTTAGTAAAACTTTTGCATATATTTTTGGCTTATATATAGAAAACCCATGCGTATATGTATTTGTCTTTTTAGGGTTTACTACTATATAATCATGTATGCCAACCATAGGATAAGATATCTCTTTATCAAGATAAAAGATAGCACTTTTATCTGTTAGAGATGCCATAAGAGATGTAGTCAACATCAACATAATAATAATAAACTTACTGCAACATAAATGTTTCATAATCCAACCTATTCATCTCATTTCTTAGTACTACCAAACTAGCTGTAAATACAATTAATAATGCAACTGTATAACCATATCCAAACATTGCAGGACCTATATATATAGATACAAAAGTCAAGATACCATTTAATACAAAAAAAGCTATAGATAACCACATAGCCACCATTTTTCTATCAAGATAATACAATATAGCAAGTATAGACATAAATGCAATCTGTAAAATTGCTCCTATTGTAAGTATATACAAAAGACCAAGATACAATTGTGGAATTTTTAAGATATCAAATACTGATGGAGCAGATAAGAATAATATAACATCTATAATACCTTGAATCATAAGTATTTCATGGATAGCATGTCTTATCACCTCTACCATATCATTTTTATATTGTTTTATAGTTTTAAGAGTTCCACCACTTCTAACAGCATCATAATACAAATCATACTTTTCTGCAAAATCAGACTCAAGTCTATAAAAGAAAATTGCCATACCTGGAAGAATAGAAAGGTAAGCTAAGAAGATTGGCATATCATACACTATAGAAGCATTTAATTTTCCTATAACAGTATGTCCTGTAGCTGGATGATACCAAAATATAAACTTATCTACCCATGCCCCAAGGTTATAAGCAAGTCCAGCTATCCCCAAAGACCAATAAAAATTCTTATCTAAAAAAAAGTCTATTTTTAAGAAGATAGTTGAATTATAACTTTTAATAATAAATGTCATTAGTATAGCGAACAAAATAGCATTACCAATAAAAAAGATATATATTAAAGTTTCTATAGTTGTCCCAAGATAGTAAGAGAGTATAACTATCATAGCATAAGATAAAAAGTATGCCCATACAACACCATTATAATATTTTAAACTTGCTGCTAATATACTTGATATCCATACACCACAAAGAACTAAAAATGTTGATGTAACACCTATTAAAAATAGAAAACTTTGATCTTCAAACACCCAGATATAAAATGGAATTATAACCGGTAATCCTATCCCCCAAGCTAATAAAAGTGCCCCAAAATATGATGGTAAAATCTCATCTTCTCTTTTTGAAAAGATTAAATCTGCAACATATCTAGTAAATGGCAACTGCAATATACCAGTGATAATTAAACTAGAAGCTAGTGCTATAGCATAAGTGATAACAACTTGAAATCTAAAAGTATCACTAAGCTCACCAAATTTTGCAAGATTTATAAAACCAACCAATATAATAGCAATAATAGATACAACCCATGGTCCTGAACTTAAAATTGCAGAGTATCCGTAAACTTTTGTTAAAGATAAAAGTCTATCTTCTTTTAAAATTTTTCTTAATTCAAAACCTATACCAGCCATTAGTTGACCTTCTCATAAAGCTTATCCCATGAAAGGTTCAATGCATTGTCATAAAGCTCTTTATAATCTTGTAAAAATAGTTCCTGTCTATAATATTTTTCAACTCTCTGAAGTCCTATCTGTTGTGCTTTGCTCCATTCTCCATTCTCAAAATCCAAAAATCTTATATATTCATTTGCTAAAGCTTGTGGATTCGCTATACCTGTTATAGCACCAGCTTTACCAAAACCTATATCTTCATCATTTATACCACCCTCTATAAGATCACGACATGATCCAACATCAGTAGCTACACATGGTACACCAGCAGCAAAACCTTCAAGTATAACAAGAGGCATACCCTCACTTATAGAAGAAAGAGTTTGTAAAGCAGATTTTGGCAATATCTTTTTTATATCACTATGCCCAAAAAGTTTAATCTTATCAGAAGAATTTTCTATCTCCTCTGGAGTCATATCACTTTTATTGCCATCAAAGATTTGTCTTTTTTCTTTTAATCCAAGTGACAATGCCATTTGCTGACACTCCTCAACATACTCTGTATCTTCTTCTACAGCTCCAACTATCCAACCCTCTATATCTGGCATAGTTTCAGATGCTATTTTTATAGCACGTATAAAAGTTTTTATATCTTTAATAGGTACAACACGACCTATCAAAGTTACTATTCGCTTAGGTACCTTCTCTCTATGTACCATTGTAGCACGAAGAGTATCAACATCAACACCATTTGGAATAACTTTTGTTCTAGAAGCATCTGCTCCAAATGATATCTGTATCTTTTGGGCGCCAGAGAAAAGTGAAAGTATATGATTTGATCTATGATAACAAAAAACACCTATCTTATCAAAAAAGTTAACCCACATGCGTTTTATATAATTATACTCTTCAGGTTGTTGAAGTAAAGATGGTTTTTTATACTCTATCCAATCAGCAGAAAGCATATCTATCTTTCTCTCTCTTGTATATATCCCATGTTCTGTTAAAAACATAGGTTTATCTCTATCGTAAGATGCTAATGCACCTAAAAATCCTGCATAACCTGTAGATGGAGAATGAAATATCTTAGTATCAGGTAAACCTTTAACTATTTTTGCCAATATCCATATGGGCTTATGAATATTTCTAAGTGTCCAAAAATAATCAACAAATGGGACGTCAGGACAATTTTGTTCATACGTTTTACTTATGAAATCCCAAGATCTTTCGGAATGTAAGAAATCATCAAAAGTTACATCTTTCATATAAAAATCTATTTTTTGTAACATATCAGGTATATCTTGATCTTTTGATCTAAAAGATTGATAAAGCTTTTCAACAGCGACAAACCCCTCTTTGCTACCTTTTGTTTTTTTGGCCCTTGGCATAGAATCGCCATCAAAAAGATAATGAACTTCTAAATGTTTTAAATTTTCTGGAAATCTATAACTAATTTCCATCTTTTTACCATCCATAATCTCTTGAGCCCCAACAAAACAAACACCAAATGTATACTGAGGAGAACCTTCTATAAGTTGTAAAATCCACGAAGAAACACCACCCTTAACATAAGGGTATGTTCCTTCTGAAAAAAGCATAATATCAACATGATCACTCTTTGGAAATTCCTCTACGCTCATGCTATTTCTCTCCACTGTTCTACAACATGATAAAGAGTTGAATTCAACCCTAAATCTTTAGAACTATTTAGTATAGACTGAACTATATGATATCTACCTTCAACAAAATTAATCTCTGCTAAATATGGTAAAACACTAGTATACTCAGCATCATTTATCTCACGTGCTATTGTAAACTCTGTACTTGCTTTCTCATACTTACACTCAAGCATATAAACTCTGCCCATCAGTATAAAAAGTCTAGCCACTAATTCTTTTAAATCTGTAGAATCAGCATTGCCCTCTACTGTATGTAACAATGGAAGATAATGCTCTTTTGCTATTTTAAGATACTTAACAACCTCATTTAAAAAGTTTTCTTTTAAACTCTCATGAGAAAGTTCTGTATATATCATCTCCCAATACAAAGGTGCTAAATTTCTAGCAGACTCTGCTCTTTGTATAACATACTTTTTATACTCTTTTTTTTCAGAATTGTCTGAATATTTTGATAAAAACTTTTCAGCTTCATGAAAAATATCTAATTGAGTGTTTATCTTAACATTTAAAGCTTTTTCAGCCTTATTTATAATTGCATATCCAAACATACGTATCTCATCATCTGTACTTGTCAAAGTTTGTCTTATAATTTTTAAATTTACAGGAGATATATTATTTGCCAAAGAGGACAAAGCTCTTAATTTCTTAGATTTTGGTGCATACTCACTAGTCATAAGATCACCCATTGAACCCTCACCAAAAATTCTTTCAACTTTTAAAAATGATATTCCAAATTCATCTAAATTCAATATACTAGTATGTGAAACTTTATCTTCATATACTATATTTTCTAAATACCAAGATATCCAGATAGAAATTATATATCCAATCACAGGAAGAGAAAGATTTAACATAAATATAAACAGAACATTTGTTAAATAATTGTATTTATGTAATGAAAACTGAAAAAATAATTTAAATATAATTTTTTTATTTTTTATCTCTTCAAGTCTTTTTTTATCTACCAAAGCTATCTTAGCACTGTCTTTTTGGAAACGTTTACTAGTATACTTTGCCAATATAAATGCCAATACAAGACTAATAACTATATGTACAAGATATAAGATAATTACATATTCATTTGAATGTATATAATCAATTATCATAATCTTCTCTAAGATATTTATTTAACAATTCTGTTTTTGATAAATCAAATGTCATATAATGAAATTCTTTATCTTTTTCTTCATCCAAAGTATTTAACAAACGATTGATAAATCCTAATGCTGCTGCTTTATCATGTAAAGGAAACAATAAAGAAACATAATAAAAACCACTTTCATTTGTTAATGTAACCATATCCAAAGAACGAAGCATTTTTTGAATTTTTTCATAAATCCTTGTAGCTTGCAATTCATTGCTAACTCTTATAACAAGAATAATAGAATTTACATTATATTTTTTATATAACTGCTTTAATCTAGAGTATTCAAATCTATAATTTTCATCTTTTATAATACTTATCTCATCTTTATATAAAAGAATATTTTTCTTTCTAATCTCAATAGTAAAGTATTCAAGTAATATAGAAATAGATGTAAGATTCTCTCTATTAAATGCCATAAATGGCATCTTTTCTATAACCAACAACTCATTTACCCTCTCTTCTTGCACAGAAGGTATAACAGCTATAAATTTACTATTTTCTTCATTAGCTGTATTTGGATCTCCATTTTCATCACTAATATAAATTGGAGTATTTCTATTTATAGCTTTATCTATCAAATAATTACCAAAAATATCACTAGGGTCTATTGCTATGCTATTTTCGCCTAAGACTATATTTGTATTTTTAGCGTTTAAAAAACTATTATCGCTATCATTTTTTCTATATACAATAAAAGCACTTTTAACATTAAATGACTTTTCCAATAAACCTAAAAAGTTTTTGTAGTATTCATACTTTTGTTCACTTGTATCTACATTTTCATCAATCTTTTTATGTTGCTTGATTATATATTCTATAGAGTTTCTAATACTCATTGGTTTTACAACATAGTTCTTTTCTAGCTGATCATGTGAAATTTTCAAAGAATAAAAGGCTTTTGATAGTTCATCTAATTTTGTACCACGATAATCAGACATCACCTCAGCAGCTTTTATCTTTTTCGTCCAATAATAATGAAACTCACTAAAAATCATTGTCATCATAAGAGCTATAAGAAATTCTGTATATTCAAAAGATGGATAAAACAACCATATAGCAGCGGCAATGATACCCATAGCAAGAACACCATTTTCAAACCCATGAAACAAAGTAATAATAGAAAGTAAAATCAGCATATAAGATATCTCATTATTTAGCATACAGATATCATTTGGATCTACAGCATAACCTATAATCAAATATATAAAAACAATAATAAGAGTTTCTACATACGCATAATCATGTAGAAATTTCATTATAGTTTCTAATGTCGTTCTTTCTTGAACTCTATTTGATTTAACTTTCATCCATTTCCCCGAATCAGTTTGAGAGCATCTCATCGAGCAAATCTTGTGCTGTTGTACCTATAGAAGCATTTCCCCAGTCACTATCGGATCCAGTTGCGCTCCAAACAAGCTTTAAATTTTTTGTTTTATACAAACTTACCTGAAGACTAACTGCTGGTTCACCATCTATACCAGTTTTATAACGCCACTCACTAACTCCACCATACATAAAGTATTTAGATCCATCTTGTTTTGCTATTTTTCTTGCTTTTTTCATAGTTGGAATCTTATCTTTTAAACGACTTTTTACATTATAGCCTTTTGTTAAAAGGATACCTTCTAGTATATTTGCAGCTCTCATACCTGCTCTTGGTGTATCAGTATAGTTATTTAATCTAAATACAGTTATCTGTACATTTTGTTTTTTTTGTGTTGTTGAATTTACATCTTTATATACATTTGGTAAAGAATTATCTGTTGTTACAAGTGAACTAGTTGAACAAGCAGAAAATACAGATATCAAAATAAGATATACTAAACTTTTTGTGAACTTCATTTTACCTTCCTTTTTTTATTATATTTCTTATAAGATTCTTATATATTGAAAATAATTCAAAAAATAAAGAATCTCATATAAAACTTAATGAACTATTGTACCATATACAAATGATTAATCAGTGATTATTCTCTACTAAAAAGCAAATAAAACCCTAGATTGAACTATTTGAAGTCTACCATCATAGTTATCTGTTTTAATAGGTTCGGCAATAATATAATTTAACATAAACTTTATCTCACGAGATAAATACCAGTTCAATGCAAAGGTATAATCTTTTTGCATACCATTCTCATCCTCATCTTTATCATTAAAATCAAGATAAGAATATCTAAATGCAAATTCTAAAGATGTATCTATGTTTGGTTTTACCCCTTTTAAAACAGAATTACTCATATCATACCTTCTTCCATTGCCAATTAAAAAATAACTCCCCTCGAGATAGTACCCATAAAAGTTATATCTGTTTTTCAACGCATCCAATGTTGATATAGAATACTCACCTTGTAATGAATAATTTTTATATATGTACAATAATTCTATATTTTTCTTTACTATGTTATCGACATTTTTAACTTTTACTGAAATATATTTTTGATCTATAAAGGTAGATTCTGATTCTTGGTTATACTTAACATTTTCACCTTTTATATCTTGATACCCATAAGCTCCACCAACACTTATGATGTGATTTTTATCAAATTTATACCCATATGTTAATCTTGTTGAATACCCAGGTTGTTGTATATCATCATCTAATATCTGATCAATAGAATTTGAA
>Ga0256827_10000787_pt1 | contig 20074 bp, 15 predicted proteins | sample CV84metaG_FD_185977 | JGI IMG/M metagenome (GOLD analysis project Ga0256827, IMG submission 185977) | Hydrothermal vent microbial communities from East Pacific Rise, Pacific Ocean - CV84 | ecosystem: Environmental > Aquatic > Marine > Hydrothermal vents | place: Pacific Ocean: East Pacific Rise... | reverse complement strand
TTCCTTTACCGATGTAGTCGTTTCCAGCACCTTCAATGTTAATGTTAATCCCTTTGGACATAAATGCCCCCAATGATTGACCTGCTGTACCCTTCATATTAAGTGTAATCGTTCCCTCAGGAAGACCAGCGTTACCATGAATGGCAGCAATCTCACCCGAAATTCTGGTGGCAAAACTTCTGTTTAGGTTAGAAATCTCTTTGTTCAGTACAATAGGTTTTGATGGGTCTTTAATGGTCTCCATCAACTCAGCCACAATCTCTTGCTCATACTCATTTTGGTCGTATGGTTCGTTAAATGGTACTTGACAAGTATTGACACCATCAAGTTTGTAAAGCATATCTGCAAAGTTAAATTTCTTAGCAAACTCATCATCAATCACTTTTAAGAGATGATTTTGACCAATAATCTCTTCTAACGATTTGTAACCAAGCTGAGCTAAAATCTCTCTAATCTCTTCACCAATTAATGTAAAGTAGTTGATAACTTTTTCAACATTTCCGTTGAACTTCTCTCTAAGATGTGGGTCTTGTGTCGCTACCCCTACTCCACAAGTGTTGAGGTGACAAACACGAAGCATAATACACCCAACAATAACCAAGGCACCCGTACCAAACGCGTACTCTTCTGCTCCTAGAATCGCTGCTTTAACCACATCGAGTCCAGTTTTAAGTCCACCATCAGTCTCTAGAGTTACTTGCCCTCTTAGGTTGTTGGCTTTAAGGGCATTGTGTGCCTCAATAAGTCCAAGCTCCCATGGGTTACCTGCAAATCGGATTGACCCGATTGGGGCTGCCCCTGTACCACCATCTGCACCTGAGATAATAATTTTGTCAGCATAGGCTTTTGCCACACCAGCTGCAACTGTTCCTACCCCAGCAGTTGAGACCAATTTAACGGCAACTCTTGCTTTTGGGTTAATCTGCTTCATATCAAAGATAAGCTGTGCCAAATCTTCAATAGAGTAGATGTCGTGGTGTGGTGGTGGTGAAATCAGTGTCACCCCTGGTTTGGTAAATCTAAGTTCTGCAATTAATGGAGAGACTTTAGACCCTGGAAGCTGTCCACCCTCACCTGGTTTTGCCCCTTGTGCCACTTTAATCTGTAACTCAGTTGCTGAACGTAAATACTCAGGTGTTACCCCAAAACGTCCCGAAGCAATCTGTTTAATGCTTGAGTTTCGCTCTGTTCCGTAACGGGCTGGGTCTTCTCCACCCTCACCTGAGTTGGATTTTGCTCCAATTCGGTTCATGGCAACAGCCAAAGTCTCATGAGCCTCTTGTGAGATTGACCCCATTGACATCGCAGCTGTAGAGAAACGTTTGAAGATTTCACTTAATGGCTCAACCTCATCAATACTAATGGCTGTTTTATCTGAATTTAATTCGTAAAAATCTCTAATAAACTTTTTATCTCTCTCATTTACCAAAGTTTTTACAGCTTCATAATCTTCTTTTGAACCAGATTCAGCAGCTTTTTGAATGGCTGAGATGGTTGGACGTGAGAAGTCGTGGAACTCTTCCCCTCTTTTGTATTTGTAGTATCCACCTTTATAGAGTGAATTCTTTTTCCCCTCAAAGGCTGTGGTAAAGGCTCTTTGGTGGTTGGTGTTGAGACGTTTATCAATATCTTCATACCCTAAACCTGTAAGCAATCCAACCGTTCCTGAAAAACACTCTTCTACAATCTCTTGACTTAAACCAACCGAGTCAAAAAGACGTGAGTTACGGTACGATGAAATGGTTGCAATTCCCATTTTAGACATAATTTTCATGAGTCCAGCACCCATTGCACGTCTAAACTTCTTTAACACTACTTTTAAATCTTCACTCTCATCTGTCAACTCTTCTACTGTGTAGTAGAGTAAGTAAGGGAAGATAGCAGCAGCACCATAGGCAATCATACACGCAGCAGAGTGTGGGTCAAACACCTCACCTGTTGCAGCAACAATACTGGCTAAGTGTCTAAGCTCATGTGCTAACAGCTCTTGACTTAAACGACCAACCACCATAAGCATTGGAATCGCTTTGGAGTCTTCATTTAATTTTCTATCATCTAAGATAATGGTTCTAATACCATTGTCACGAACATCTATAATAATCGTTTCAATAAGTCTATTAAGACTTCCTTTTAAATCACTGGTATAGGTTGTGTCATAAAGTCCTACTTTGTAAGCAGGGTCATACTTCTCATTAGATTCATCTCCAAACTCCTGAAGTAGAGAGAACTTCTCAGCAGACATCACAGGAAGAACAGTTTTTAGACGTTTCGCATGCTCTGCACCATCGGTTAAAATATTTTGAACCTCTCCAAATCCTGTGTTAAGACTCATCACTGTTTTTTCACGAATCGGGTCAATTGGAGGGTTGGTTACCTGTGCGAACTTTTGTTTAAAGAAGTCGGTAAAGTTTCGCTGCTCGTTTGAAAACGCTGCAATTGGTGTGTCATCACCCATAGCACCTGTGGTCTCTTTACCCTCAGCAATCATTGGGCGAATAACTTCTCTCATTACCTCTAATGTATAGTTAAAGTAACGTTGCTTCTCTGGCATATTTTTACAATCAGTTGACGAGTTTTCAGTAAGCACATCTACAGAAGGTACATACTCCTGTAGATACTCCATATTTTTACTTAACCATGAGTCATAAGGGTTAGCTTTCTTTAAATAGTCATCAATATCATTTGACTTCAACACTTTTCCATGTTTAAGGTCAATTCCCATCATCTCACCCGACTGCAATCTTCCACGCTCAACAATCTCCTCTTCTGGTACTTCAAGTACCCCATACTCTGACGAAATCAAGAGTCGGTTGTCGGTGGTTCGGATGTACTTCGATGGTCTCAATCCATTTCGGTCAAGCACACACCCAATGTAACGACCATCGGTCATACTGACAGCTGCTGGACCATCCCAAGGCTCAAAACAGGTACTTGCATACTCATAAAATGCTCGTAAATCGGTATCCATGTGTGGGGCATTGTGCCAAGGAGCAGGAACCAATGAACGAGCAGCTTTAAAGAAGTCTACACCATTAATGCGTAAGAACTCCATGAAGTTGTCAAGTGATGCAGAGTCTGACATATCAGACTGAATCACTTTTCTAAGTCTATCCATCTCTTCGTCGGTAAACACCTCTGACTTTGCCGATGCCATCTTAGCAGCCACATTAAATCGATTAGCCGTTACTGAGTTAATCTCACCATTGTGAGCAATCATTCTAAAGGGTTGAGCCAACTTCCATTGAGGCAACGTATTGGTTGAGAAACGTTGGTGGAATAAACAGAATGAGATTTTAAACTCTTCATTGGCTAAGTCGGTGTAAAACTCTTTGATATGCGTTGGCATAACAAGCCCCTTATACGACACAACTGATGTTGAGAATGAAGGGATGTAGAATGTTTTGTCATCAATAAGCTTTGCTTCAATCTCTCTTCGTGAAAGATAGACCAATGCCTCAAAACGAGCAGACGCGACAGCCGACTTAGGAGCTACAAAAACCTGCTTAATGGTAGGCAATGATTCTAACGCTTGTTCTCCAAGTGCTGACGTATTGATAGGTACTGTTCGTGTGTAGAGAACATTTAAGTCATTGTTCTCACAAACAGCATTGATTACTTCAAAATCAGATGGATTATTTGAAAAAACCATCGCAACAGCATAGTTTTCAGGTAAGTCTATACCTGCTGTTTCTGCCTCTTTATTAAAAAAAGATTTAGGTATTGAGAGAAGGAGTCCCGAACCATCTCCTGTCTTACCATCGGCTGCAACTGCTCCACGGTGCATCATTCGTGAAAGAGATGTAATCGCATCTTCTAAATTTCTATGTGTTGGTCTGTTGTCAATAGACGCTAAAAGTCCAAAACCACAGTTATCTTTAAACGACGTAAAGAGATCTTGCATAAGCTACCTTTTATTAATATCTGTATAGGGTTTTAAAAGAATATTCTCCCCAAAATTGGGTCGATAATATCCTAACTATTATTAAAATTGAGGTCAATTAATGCGTGGATTTATAATTAATATAAGAAAAGCGAAAAATGAAGATGTGATTGTTACTGTTCTTAGCAGGGAGAGTGTCAAAAGCTATTGGCGTTTCTTTGGTGCAAGACACTCTATCTTACAAATTGGTAACTTAATTGACTTTGAAGTGAGTGAATCTAAAAACAACTTTATGCCCAATATGCGTTCGCTCTCTCACCTCTCTTTTCCGTGGCTCTTCTCCAATAACCACCTACAGATATGGCAAAATTTCATTAAACTTTTTGAACCTCATCTTAAAGATACCATTGAAGTTGACAGTTTCTATCTGGAACTACTTCTCAATATTGCTAAGAAATGGCATAAACAGAACCCAAAAAGGTTGGCTGTTGAAGCCTATATTGAACTGCTAGACTATGAAGGTCGTCTCTACGATAATGGGTTTTGCTACATTTGTGAAGAGATTTTAGATGAAAAAATAGGATTAATGAGGGCATTTCTTCCTGCTCACCCTCAATGTATCTATGCTCAACCACTTGATAAAAAAGATATTTTCACCTTTTATAATACGCATTCTACCATCCATTTAAGCGACCTAAATGTCGAACTACTCTATAATATCATGCTCAAGGGGTTATAAAGTTTTTAATTAAGATTCAACAATAACCTATATTTTTAAACACATTATAAATATTTTTCTTATATACTTCATAAACAAAAGTTTATTCAATTTAAAGGAAAATAATGAAATTACAATATTCATCACTACTATTAGGTCTATTACTACCTATGTCATACATCAATGCTGAGGTATCACTTATTCCACCAAACGCAAAAGCTGGAGAGTGTTATGCTAAAGTTGTTATCCCTGCGAAATATAAAAATGTTGAAGAGCGTGTTCTTGTTCAAGAGGCATCAAACAGCATTAAAATTATTCCAGCTCAATATGAGTGGGTTAATGAAAAAATTGAAGTAACACCAGCTGGTAAAAAACTGGTTACTATTCCTGCAAAATATAAAAAAGTTTCAGAAATTGTTGAAGTTAAACCTGCACTACGTGCATGGCATATTAGTCTAAAAAGACACTCTGCTCCTGTAAGTAACGAGCTTCTTGCAGCTGCAAAGCTTAAAGGTGTTGATATTGAAAACACAACTCCAGGTACCTGTTACAAAGAGTACTTTACTCCTGAATCATACAAAACAGTAACAGAAGAAGTTGTGATTAAAAAAGCGAGTGAAAAAAGTCACGTAATTCCTGCTCAATATGAGATGGTTGAGAAAACTATTGAAGTTAAACCAGCTTCAAAAAAATCTATTACTATTCCAGCAACTTACGAATTTGTTGAAGAGAAAGTATTGGTTGAAAAAGAGAAAACTGTATGGAAAAAAGGGACAAACCCAGCACAGAAATTAGATGGTGCTACAGGTGAGATTATGTGTCTTGTTAAAGTTCCAGCAAAATACAAAACAATTAGAAAAAAAGTGGTTAAAACTCCTGCAACAACAAAAGTTGTTGATATTCCAGCTGTTACAAAAACCATTAAAATCAAAAAGTTAGTATCAGAAGCAAGAACAGAGACAACTGCGATTCCTGAAGTTAAAAGTACCATTCAAAAACGTGTACTTGAAAATGGTCCAACATTCTCATGGATTAAAGTGGGAGACAAAGTTGACCGTGGTTTAAGTTATACAGGTCATAGAATCTGTCTTGTTGAGACTCCAGCTATGAGCAAAAAAATTACAAAAACTGTATTAGATATTCCTGCTAGTACTAAAGAGATTACTATTAACCCTACCTTTAAAACTGTAAAAGTTAAAAAGTTAGTACAAGAGGCGAAAGAGATTAAAACACCAATTGATGCTGTTTACAAAACAATTCAGAAAAGAGAAAAAACTTCAGATTCTCACCAAAGTTGGGAAAGAATTCTTTGTCAAACAAACATGAACCAACACGCTATTTTATCAATTCAAAAAGCACTTAAAGAGAAAGGGTATAACCCTGGTAAAATTGATGGTGTTCTTGGACGTGATACACGTTTAGCACTTGATAAATACCAAAGAGACAACTCTTTAGCGACAGGTGGTATCACTTACGAAACACTTAATGCGTTAAATATTGACCTTTAATTTTAAAGATTAAACTTACCAAAGTTGCCCTCTTCCTTTGAGGGGGCGACTTCAATCTATCCTATATTCTCTTTCATAAAATTTAATAGAAATTCATAAGGATTTTATGCTAGAATAATCTTAATACTTTACTTAATCATTAAGAAGGAATTTTTTGTGCAAAAACTATTTGGATTTTTATTTATTCTTCTCTCAGCAGGGCTTACCGTTTGGTATCCACTTGGCAAACTATTAGGATAAATGAATGGCAACCGTAAAACGATACAAACCAGAGAACAATCTGGACAACTACAAAGCAAAAAAAGGTCATCTCCTCTATATCTTTTTAGCCCCCCTCTTCTTAGCTGTTATTTTGGCTCTATTTCAACGTGACATTACAGCTTTTCTACTTAACAGTACAGCCTTTGGACTCTTCTATGCTACAGCAAAACTCAATACCATGGGATTGATTAATGAGTTTAAGTATCATAAAGAGAAACTGACCAAAGCACCCAAGAGACCTTACAAAACCATGGCAGCTATCTTATTGGGAATCTCTACCCTTTTTACAGCTACCATTGCTGGGGGAGAGTCTCTTTTAATAGGTCTTTTTCTCTCAGCAACCTCAGCCATTGGGTATGGACTCTACTATGGGTTAGACCCACGCACAGATAAACTTGAAAACATTGGGGACATCTCAGCAGAGTTGGTCTTAAAAACCATCTCAGAGGCGAGAGAGAAACTGGCAGGGATTGAGGCACACATTGATACCATCTTCAATGACCGTGAGCTACACGACAAACTCTCTTTGGCTGTGAGTAAAGCTGAACATATTATTCAAACCATTCAAGAAGACCCCAAAGATATTCGCGTAGCACGTAAATTCTTGGTTGTCTATATTGATGGCTTAGAGAAGGTAACCAACTCCTATACGGCATTGGAAGAGAAAGATATTAAAGATGAGACCAAAGAGAAGCTACATCAACTCTTAGATGATGTAGAGAGACGATTTGATAAAGAGCTTATTCGCCTTAAAAAAAATAATGAATTTGACTTAGATGTAAATATCGAAGTGTTACAACAACAGATAAAAAATTAAAAGAATAAAAAAGGAAAAACTATGGAAACAAAAACTAAAGAGATTATTGAAACCACCATCGAAGAGCAAAATGAGAACCTACCTGCCGTACAAGAAGAGGAGCAGACTCAACTCGAAAAAGCTCTAGCTGAACTTGACTTTAATGACAGAACCTCCATTATCTACTTTGGGGCAACAGCCCAAGAGGAGTTGGATGACATCTCTAACCGTATGATTGATGGGGTAAAGAATAAAGATACAGGAGCAGCAGGAGCTGTACTTAACGAAATGGTGGCTGTTATTAAAGGATTTGACCTTGAAGAGTTGAATCCTAACAAAAAACTTCCATGGTATGCCAAACTATTTGGTGGGGTTAAACCATTAACAAAATTTATCCAAGGGTATGATGAAGTTCGTGATCAGATTGATATGATTGCCAATAATTTAGAAGAGCATAAAAGTAAACTTATGCGAGATGTTGTCTCCTTAGATAAACTCTATGAGGCGAACTTAGAGTACTTTAGAAAACTTGAACTCTACATTGAAGCAGGAGAAATTAAGAAAAAAGAGTTAGCTGAGACCATCATTCCAAGCTATGAAGAGAAAGCAGAAAATGGAGAAATGATGGAGATACAAGAGCTAAAAGAGATTCGCTCTTTTGCTGATGATTTAGAGCGTCGTGTTCATGACCTAAGACTCTCTCGTCAAGTGACCATGCAATCACTTCCTAGTATTAGACTTATTCAAGAAAATGATAAATCACTTATTAATAAAATTGCCTCAACTATTGTTAATACAGTCCCTCTTTGGAGAAATCAATTAGCACAGACCATTACTATTTTTAGATCACATGAGAGTGCTAAGGCACTGAAAGATGCAAGTGATTTAACCAATGAACTCTTAGAGAAAAATGCTGAGGGGTTAAGAGATGCTAACCGTGAGATTAGAACCCAAATGGAGCGAGGAATCTTCGATATTGAGAGTATTAAAGTTGCCAATGAGACACTTATAAATACGTTAAATGACTCACTAGAGATAGCAGAAGAGGGTAAAGAGGCACGAGCCAAAGCACTTCTTGAACTGAATAAAACAGAAGAGGAGTTAAAATCAGCTCTTCTTGCAACCAAAGCAAAACTTGAAGCACTTCCAGAAGAGACGGTAGCACAAGTTACAAAAGAAGGATAATTATGGGACTATTTGATTGGCTATTTGGGCAATTTATTGATGTTATCGAGTGGATGGATGATTCACACGATACCATGGTATATAGATTTCCAAGAGATAATAATGAGATTAAATATGGGGCAAAGCTAACCGTAAGAGAGTCTCAAATGGCTATCTTTGTAAATGAAGGGGTTATTGCTGATGTTTTAGGACCTGGAATTTATGAGCTAGAGACCAAAAACTTACCGATTATGACCTCACTTCAACATTGGGACCATGGCTTTAACTCTCCTTTCAAAGCAGAAGTTTACTTTGTCAATACCAAACGTTTTACCGACCTAAAATGGGGAACTAAAAACCCTATTATGGTACGTGACCCAGAATTTTCAATGGTAAGACTTAGAGCTTTTGGTACCTATGAGATTCGTATTACCGATCCAAAACAGTTTATGAATGAGATAGTTGGTACGGATAGCCATTTTACTGTAGATGAGATAGAAGATCAGCTCACCAATTTAATTGTCTCTAAATTCACAACTGTAGTGGGTGAAAGTAACATTCCTGTTTTAGACTTAGCTTCAAACTATGAGAAATTTTCAGAATATATCTCTGAAAAGATTTCACCTTACTTTGGAGAGTATGGATTAAACTTAACAAAAATATTGGTAGAGAATATCTCTCTACCAAGTGAAGTAGAAGAAGCCCTTGACAAACGAAGTAGCCGTGAAATTACAGGTAATCTTGATGATAACATTAAATATGAAACAGGCAATGCTCTTGGCAAAGAGGGTTCAAATAGTATGAGTGATATGGTAGGTATGGGAGCAGGTCTAGCAATGGGTCAAACAATGGCTGAGAGTTTAAGCAAAACAACCATTGATAAACATACACCACCTCCAATTCCTGATGTTGACAGTAAAAAATACTATATTGCCCTAAACAATGAACAAGAGGGTCCCTATGATATTCGTACTGTTAAACGATATATCAATGAGAATAAATTACAAAAAAACACATTAATCTGGACAGAGGGATTAAAAGATTGGGTTGAAGCATATGCAATTCTTCCAGAAGAGTTTAATGCGACTCCTCCTCCCTTACCTAAAATATAAGGAAAACTGAAAAATTGAAATTTAAATCTATTAATTTCACCTGTAAAAGTTGTGGGGCTCCATTACAATTTAGCCCCATTCACAAAACCCTAAATTGTGAATTTTGTGCAACGCAAGAGGATATTGAAGATTCTACTAAAACCATTAAAGAGTACAATCTCAATCAAGCCTTAAGCACACTAGAACAACACCATGAAAAAGAGATTAAAAAAGAGGTGCAATGTAACAAATGTGCAGCAACCTTTAGCATGACCCCTTTTTCAATAAGTTCAAACTGTCCCTATTGTGATACCCCTGCCATTACCAATTTTGTCAAAACCATTACACCTGAATCGCTTTTACCTTTTCAACTCTCTCATGAAAAAGCCCAAACACTTTTTAAAAAATGGATTGGCTCTTTATGGTTTGCTCCAAGTCAACTTAAGAAGTTCGTAAATGGTGATGAGAAACTTAAAGGATATTATCTTCCTCATTGGACATATGATGCTCAAACCACAACACACTATCAAGGTCAACGGGGTGACATCTATTATGTAACCGTTGAAAGAACAGTTATGGTGGAAGGCAGACAAGTAAGACAAAGAGTCCAAGAGGCACGAATTCGCTGGACACCTGTTTCAGGCTATGTTAGTGATAGTTTTGATGACATCACTATTGGAGCATCTAAAACCATCTCTCGTACCATTTTAGAAAATCTTACCCCATGGGATACTACTACTCTTGTTCCTTTTAATGAAAAATATCTTGCAGGATTTGATTCTGAGGAGTATACTGTTGGATTGGACAATGGATATGAGTTGGCAAAAATAAAGATGAATAGCGTTATAGAACAACATATACGTTATGATATAGGTGGAGACAGACAACAGATTAATCAAATCTCAACCCGTTATAATAACACTACCTATAAAAATGTTCTTTTCCCTATCTGGACAGCGAAGTTTAAATGGAAAAATAAAACCTATAATTATGCTATTAATGGACAAACAGGAAAAATTACAGGAGAACGCCCCTACTCTTGGTTAAAAATTGCAATGGTCGCAGGTACACTCTCCTCTGGAGTAGGAACAGCTGTCTACCTTGACCAAAATCCACAAACTGTCATAAAATCAAAACAAATTATCAATGAGGTTTCTATATTTACTTTTCATTAATCTATCTTAGATAGAATTCCCTAAAGGATTTATTAATGAAATTTTCAACAAATATTCTCTTTTTTCTACTCCCCCTAATACTTATAGCAGAAGAAGAAATACTTGAAGTGGAACATAGTTCCCCAAGAACCATTTTAATTTCAATGGAAGAGTACAGTCCAGAAGTTAAATTTGACACGAAAAATGATAGTTTTAATGAGAGTGTCGTTGAAGATATTCAAGAGGTGAAAAGCGTTGAGGCGACACCTACTATTGATAGACTCACAGAGGAGATTCAAAGTACCATTACCTCTAGCATCTCAATGGTGAGTGAACCTGAGTCAGAGATTCAAAAACTCTCAACAGATTTAAGCCAAAGTACATTAAGTGTACCCATCTTAAAACCACAAGAGGAGGTTATTGAAGTCGAAAACAAAGCCTCTATCTTGACACCTATTTCGTATGAAGAGGCTGTAGCAAGAGCTAAAAAAGAGAATAAGATGATTCTACTTGAAGTGGTCTCTACTGATTGTAAATATTGTGAAAAGATGGAGGAGGAGGTCTTTACCCAAGCAAAAATTTCTGAGATGCTTAAAAAGAATTTTATTCTTCTTCGGATGAATGGAACAACCCAAACCCTACCACTGGGCATGGGGATGGTCGCTTCACCAATGCATATTTTCATCTCAAAAAATGAAAAAATTAAAGACCAATACTACGGCTACAAAGATGGAGATATTTTTTTAAAAATCTTAAAAAAAGAGATTTAATCTACCTTCTTGGTAAGAATCTTATAGATAATAAATCCAAACAGGAGTGTCACTCCCACAGAAAAATAGAGTGGAATAGATTTTGTAATCACAAAGGTAACAATTAAAATAGCAAAAAGAGTCGGAACTTCATTATAGGCTCTAAAAAACTGTCCATTTTTGGTACAGTTATCTCTCTCTAGCACTTTTCTAAAATAGTCCAAACTGTAGGTGTAGGCAACCATCAAGACCAGTATCAGTAATTTCGCAATAAACCAAGGCTGTTGTAGTAGCGATGGATTGAGATATATCAGTAGACTCCCCGAAAGAATTGTTGCCCACATAGCAGGAAAACCAATAATCTTATAAATCTTAAGTTCTTGAATCTTCACCACATCGGTAAAATCTTTTTTATTACGATGCTCTTGATGATAGACAAAGAGCCGAGGCATATAGAAGACCAAACTCATCCATGACAACACAGCAACAATATGAAACGCTAAAATCTCTAAATAATACTCCACTCTCTACTCCCACACAACTAATTGTAATCCATTATAATAGCCTATCTGTACTTTTTTTAACTTTAAGTAGCTACCATCTTTTGGTCTACTGGCTCTATTTTTAAAATAGATAGGATAGGTATGCTCTCCTATCTCTAATCTATTACTGTTATAGAGACCCTCCAGTGACTTAACCACTTCATTCTCTAACGCTCTATTATCAAAATTGAGTGCCTCGTTAAAGTAGTAGGCTTCTATATTCTCTTTTTTATATTGATGTTCTATACGAAAACCAACTATCTCATGTAGACCATGATAGTTTTTAACTTTTTCCACAACAATATCGTATGCTATTCCCTCCTCTAACCCCTCTGCACCATAGACAAAAATGGCTCTTCCCTTTTTTCTCTGCTTGATAATGGCATGATGTTTTGTCTTAAGAATCACTTTAACATCTTTTAAAAAAAGAGGGGTTGGAAGGTTATCTGCTTTATAGAGCTGAGCAATCGTTCCATATCTCATTGTAAAACCACCTCTATCAAAACGGTAAGGTGTGGTGGAAAATGTTGCCACAATCGGTAAGTGGTCAGAGTAGCCCTCTCCTAGGTGTCGTTTTTTTCTATACTGCCAACGGTAGATGTACCCTTTTTTATGAAAGAGGTATTTAGGTTTAAAGACTTGAAATGAATTATTCAGATAGTTTATCCCCTTAGCATCAAACATACTTTTGGGTAAAATTATGGCATCAAGTCCCTGTTTTAGACCATAAAAGTTATGACTCCAACGTTGAAAACTTGGCAACTCTAACCAAAGGTTATAGTGTAAAAACCTCTTACTCTGTTGTATCTCTTTTTTATGAACCAGTTGACCACCCTCCATAACTGTTTTTAAAATATGGTTGATTCCCACCAAACCATGGGTATCGTTATGCTCTTTTTTTAAATGCAAATACTCATTGTAGTTACTGTTAAAATCACCTAAAAGAATGTAGTCTGTTGACTCTTTTAACATTTTTAGTCGTCTAGCCAACACTTTTGCAGAGATAACACGTCTACTCTCAGGAGAGTGTTTAGAGGTCCAATGATTTACATAAATATAGAGTGCTTTACCCTCTATCATAAATTTACTCTCTAAAATAGGACGATAGTGTAACTTTCTATTGACCTCAATCTCTTTAGTAGTAACAATGGGAATTTTTGAAAGTAGTGCAACTTGAGTGGCTGAACGCTTCTTATTGGTAATGGCAAAGTATTTATAGTTGCACCCCACTTTTCGTAATGCCTGTTGAAGTTTTTTAACTGTATTTCGGTTCTCTATCTCTTGCAATCCTATAATATCAGCATTTACATCACAAATCACCTCAGAGATATTTAAAAGTTTTTTTTGAAATATGGTACGTGTCCAGTTATGCTTTTGGGGAATATAGTCGTCATACTCTGTACCATTTCGTTGCATATCAAAAAGATTTTCAACATTATAAGAGGCTATTTTAAGTTCTAATCCATTAAGATAGAGGGTAGAGAGCAGAGAGAGGAGGAGTTTATGCATCAAGGATGTCGGGGAACTCCCGACAAAAAAAGAAAAATTATCTAAACATTTTTCCAAGCATATCCATAGCACCTTCAGCACCACCAACTTTTTCTAACATTGAGTCAACCAAAGAGTTATCACCAGAAGTTGCTTGGTCTACTACATTTGGAAGGGCATCAGCCAAAGCACCTTTTGCAGACTCTTCACTTAATCCTAAATTTGAAGCAAATTCAGAAATTTTGTCAGAACCCAATAAATCAGTAATAGAGTCCATAGAGATTGGCATATTTTCACCGTTACCCAACCATGAACCAACAATTTCAGAGAGTCCTCCACCACTGGTCATTTTTGAAACGATTGAGCTAAGGTCAAAACTACCATCTTCACCACCACCAAGTAGGTTACCTAATGCACCTGTAATAGCATCAGCATCTAAGTTTGTTGTCGCATCATCACTGTTTCCCTGTATTGCACTCGCACCCATTTTTAGTAATTCGTTTAAATCCATTGTTTATCCTTGTTTAATTTAATGTTCTTAGTATAGCTTAAATAGCTTTATAAAAGTCTGAGAATCCATCACTACTATTACAAGAACTACACAGAAACAATGTTATGATTCTTAATATCAATTAAAAGGAAATATTATGTTAGAACTTCTATTTGGTGCATTTATTGCAGGATTACTATTGACCTTTACACCTTGTGTTTTACCTATGATTCCTATTTTATCATCTATTATTATTGGACAAGGAGAAGCACTCTCTACCAAAAAAGCTGTGATGCTTTCACTCTCTTATGTTCTTGGTACAGCCTTAACCTATACCCTTATGGGTGCTTTAGCAGGAGCAACAGGAGAGCAGTTACAAGCCTATTTTCAAAATATCTGGGTAGTGGGTACAATGAGTCTTATTTTTCTTCTTATGGCTCTTTCGATGTTTGGACTCTTTACCATTCAACTCCCCTCATCTATTCAATCTAAACTTAATGCCCAATCAAACAGCATAAAAGGTGGTTCACTCCCCATGGTCTTTCTATTAGGAGTTGTCTCGTCACTCATCTTAGGGGCTTGTGTTTCACCTGTACTCATCTCATTTTTAGGGATTGCCATTGCCAAAGGTGATGCTTTTTTAGGAGCGAGTATGATGTTTAGTATGGCGTTAGGAATGGGTGTACCACTTATTATTTTAGGTTTTGGAGCTGGGAAACTGTTGCCAAAGAGTGGTCTATGGATGGAAAAGATAAAATATATCTTTGGCACACTTCTTATGATTGTCGCCATTCAACTCTTTGCTACCTTAAACTTAGTATCAGAACTTCTTCTGTGGGGTATTTTCAGCACGGTCATGGCTGTTTTTATGGGGGCGACCAATAGTTTGGATAAAGAAAATACGTTACAACTTTCACTTAAAGCCATTGGAGTAGTACTGCTCATTTGGGGAACAATACTACTCATTGGAGCTGCACAAGGAAATAGCTCTTTGAGTGAACCCCTAAAAAATGCTCCTATTTACACTAAAGAGAGAAGTTTAATCTCTATTAAAAAGAGTTTTCCATTTAGTGACATTCACTCCATGCAAGAGCTAGCCCTGAAACAGAAAGAGGCTATCTCAAAACAACAACCACTTATTATCTACTTTTATACCGACTACTGTTCTGTCTGTAGAAAATTAAAAGCGACTACCTTTAAAAATCCCAAAGTCCAAAGGATGTTAAACCGTAACTATGTTGCCATTAGTCTTAATATGACAGATAAAGAGAACAGAGCAATGAACGAGGTTAAAAAATATTTTAACATATTTGGAACACCTGCCTTTGTCTTTTTTGATGCCACAGGAGAGAAGTTAGAAGATGAAAAATTTTATGGGTATCAAGATGCAGAAGAGTTTTATGATACCTTAGACTTAATGATAGAGGATTAAAAATCCTCTACTACTATTTAAGCTTTATGCCACCCTCAACCAGCTCTATCTTTTCATTGGCAATCAATGAGGTCAAGGTACGTTTAAAGCTTTTTTTACTTAATGAAAAGATTTTCATAATATCATCAGCGTCACTTTTAGAGTTGAGGGCAACAAAGCCCTCTTTTGCTTTTAAAATAGTTAACACTTTCTCTTCAGAAACATCACCTGAGAGTTTTTTACCAATGGGCTGTAGGGCTAAATCTAGCTTTCCATCTTTACGGATATTTTTAATGTACGCTACTTTTTGGTCACCCACACGTAATGGCTCAAAAATTTCATTCTCAAAAAGCATCCCCTCATACTTGTTCTCTACAATCACTTTGTACCCCAGTGGGGTTTGAGAAAGTACCATGACGTTAACTTTTTGATTTTTTTCTAACTCTTTGGGGTCATATGAGAGCCATTTCCCAATTTTGTGTGTGCCGTAGAGTCGCCCTGTCTGGGCATCTAAACAGACCCGTAAAACATACTTTGAACCGATATGAAAATGACATTTCTGTTGAGAGAGAGGGACAAACAGATCTTTAGGTAATCCCCAGTTGACAAATGCACCATACTGCTGGTAATCGACTACTGTCAAGTATGCAAATTCACCCAATTTAGCATAAGGATATTTAGTCGTCGCAACAGGTCGGTCTTCAGAGTCGGTATAGACAAAGACCTCTATCTCAGCTCCAATAGGCATTTCAGCTTCCATTACATAAATATTAGGAAGTAACACCTCTTCAAAATTTTCAGCACGAAGATAGAGTCCATAGTCAGTGTCACGTTCAACACGAAGTGTATTTAGTTCACCAATCGCAATAGTTAAATTCAATTACATAGACTTTAAGTGATTAGTAAACTTATCTGCTTTAAGGAAACCAGAAATTGTTTTGCTAGGAAGTGCGTTATTCTCTTTGTCAAAAAAGATAATACTTGGTGTCCCAAAGAGTTGATAATGTTTCATTAATGCTTTCTCATCTGCATTTTGTGCTGTTACATCAATAGAGATAAAGGTAAAACGCTTTAACTCTTTTTGAACAGCTGGATCAGGAAAAGTAAACTCCTCTAACTCATCACATGAGGCACATGATTTTTTTCTAAAATCTACCACAACAGGTAACGTAGATTCGGCTATCTCTTTTTCAAGTCGTGCAATAGAGTAACCACTATGTGTATCAGCTATAGGAGCAGCTACTACAGCTCCTGTAATTACTTTAGCAGACGTAAACTTACTAAGTGGGTGAAGAATTGATTTTGCACCACTTAAGTAACCAATAAAAGAGATGGTTCCATAGATAAGTGCAATAAAAGCAAAGAGTTGGAACAGTTTTTTCATGCCTACTTTACTTGAAGAGTCATTAAATACCCCCATAAAGAATGCTATTCCCATAAAGTACAGTGACCATAAAAGCATGGTTGTTTCAGGAGAGACTACTTTTCCTAACATAAAGATGGAGAGTCCTAACATAATGACCCCAAAAGTTTGAGAAACAATGGTCATCCATCCACCAGGTCGAGGCATAAATTTACCAGCCCCTGCACCCACAAGTAATAGAGGCAGCCCCATTCCGATACTCATAGCAAACAGTGCAATACCACCAAGCATGGCATCGCCTGTTTGAGAGATAAAGATAACAGCACCTGCCAGTGGTGGTGCAACACATGGACCAATAATAAAGGCTGATAAGAAGCCCATAATAATGGTTCCAACAATACCACTTCCTTGGGCATTGTCACTCATGGCATTAATTTTTGATTGCCATGATGATGGAAGCTGAATCTCATAGTAACCAAACAAAGAGAGAGCTAAAGCAAAGAACATAACAGCAAATCCTGTTAATACCCAAGGGCTTTGCATTGCCGATTGTATGTCTGCACCTAGCAGACCTGAGATAACCCCTACTAAGGTGTAAGTAACTGCCATAGAGAGAACATAAACCAATGAGATAATGAACCCTTTAAAGGCACTTGGCTCTTCATCCTCTGCTTGTTGAGAGACAATAATGGATGATAAAATAGGAATCATAGGAAAGATACATGGGGTAAGTGCTAAAAGAAGTCCCATGATAAGGAAAAGAAAAACCACAAAGAATGAACTCTCGTGAATTAAAATCTTAACAATTGCCCCTGGGTTCGCTTCACCAATCGCTTTAGAGAGCTTTGCCCATGTTCCCATGGCATTAGGGTTACCCTTAAAGTTAAACATTTTAGTAAGAGGACTGTAACAGATTCCATTGTCTGAACAACCAGAGAGTTTTACAGCTAGAGTATAATCTTCTGAGACTTCATCATAAATTTTAGATAAAGGAATATCCACGTTTATCTCTTTTTCATAGACCATATCACCATCAAGGTCATGTGCTGGGGGAAGAGTTATATTTAATTCTATCTTTTCAGGTTCAGTAATTACAAACTTTAATGTATTTGCTGTCACATGAATCTTATCAGCTAAGATAATTTTTGCCTTAATTACCTTACCACTCTGTGTAGCTGAAACTTTAAATGCTTCTTCAACTGGTGGAAAGTCATTTTTTACATTTTTAAACCCAGCAGCATTAATAAACATGGTAACAAGTAAAAGTAATTTAAAAAACTTCATTCTTCTTTTATCCCTTTTTTAAAGTAAAATAATATTATTATAAATTCAATAATCATTATATATTACTTTTCGTGTACAATTTGTGTATAACTATAGCAAAATTATATAGATAAAATTCTTTATAATTCAAAAATATGATGATGAATAAAATAAAAAAGTACCAATATGTTAATTATTGTTATATATTATTAATTATAATGGATATTGTAACCAAAAAGGAAACTTATAGATGGTAAATTACCATAAAAACAAATCAGATAGTTCAGTTATTTGGTATTCGTTGAACGATGAAAATTTAGAAAAAGCAAGAGTGCAAGAGAAAGCAATATTTCTTTTAATTGAGTCAGATGCTCTCTTCTGGTCAAAACAGATGGTTCAAGACATAACCACTAATGAGAGGGTAATTGAACTCTTAAATGAACGGTTTATTCCCATAAAAGTTGATAGAGATGCACGTCCTGATATTGAACGATATTATCAAAAGGTTCACTCCCTTATGAATCGTCAACAAGGAGCCTTACCTCTCAATATTTTTTTAACAGCCGACTTAGAACCTTTTTACACGGCTTCCTATATTGCCCCTCATGCTGTTGATGCACAACTTGGTTTTGAAGAGTTGCTTCAGGTTATTTCAAAGAAATACATTACTGATTATGCAACACTTAGGCAAAAAGGTCAAGAGGTTTTAGCCTACATTAATCCAGAAGAAGAGAGTATTGAAGCTACTAAATTAAACCTCAATATTACCCATACCATTTTGCAACATAGCCAGCAACTTTTAGACCATGAATTTGGTGGTTTTACCAAAGCACCAAAATTTCCAAACCATTCAACATTAGAGTTACTTTTAGATGTTTATGCTTTAACTAAAGAAAAAAAATTACTACAAAGTGTTATGCTAACCCTCGATAATATGGGCAAAGGTGGATTTTATGACCTCGAAAATAGAGGTTTTTATCACTACGCTAAAGATGCTAAATGGAAAGAGCCTTATCGTAAAAAAACTACTTATGACAACGCTTTATTAGCTGATTTATATCTTAGAGTCTATCAGATAACAAGCAAAGCATCCTATAAAAAAATTGCATTAGAGACCATTGATTTTCTATTATTAACCTGTTCAGAGCAGAAACTTTTTGCATTAAAGGATGAAGTAACAATCTGTTCTTGGAATGCTCTTATGGTGAGAACCCTTTTCAAAGCAGGTACACTAGATGCCAAGTATAGACTCTATGCCATTGAGACACTTGAATCACTCTTGTCTAACTTTTATGTTGATGGTATCTTATTTCATATACCCAAGAGTAATAAAAATCATGCCATTGAAGCCTTTTTAGAAGATTATACCCAATTGGCTGAAACACTTATTATTGCCTATCAAGAGACCTTAGATGAATCATTTTTAATTATGGCGACTCAGTTTTCAAATCTTCTAATTGAACACTACTACCAACATGGAAAATGGATTTACAGTAACAATAAATTTCAAATACGAGAGACGATTCATGACCATACCCTACCCTCTTCTATCGCCTCTGCACTATCAGTACTCTTAAGTATCTCTTCATTAGTTGATGTTAATTATAAAAAATTTGTTTTTAAGACCTTAGAGCTACACTCCTACACATTAATGCGTCAACCTCTCTCTGCTCCTAGTTTAACACGCACGATGCTACGCTATTTAAAAGATGACATGGTTATTAAAGCAAATAGTGATATTTTACTAGAGCATATAGGTAAACGTTCACAACTGGCTTACCCTTACCTACTTTTTAAAAATACAGAAGATAATAAGTTTATGCTCACAAATTCTCACTCTACGCTTGCTACAGAAGAGAGCTTTGAAAAACTGATTAACCACCTAGAAAGTATGGTATGAGAAAATATATATATGTAGTTACCCTTCTACTTTTAGCCGTTCTAGAAGGCTGTAAAAACAAGCCGACCAATGCAGTCGCTCCTACCCCACAAGTCCCATTAGCTACGCCACAAACTCCACCAGTTGGGGTAAACACAAATACTACTATCTATTATGGAACTGTTGAGAGTACATTACGCAACTATTTAACTCTATTGAAAAATTTTGATACAGATGGAATAGTTCAAAAAACCTATCCCACACTTTTTACTGTTATTAATGAGCAACATTTTGGAGAATACATCTCGACAATGATG
>Ga0256827_10000786_pt1 | contig 20077 bp, 15 predicted proteins | sample CV84metaG_FD_185977 | JGI IMG/M metagenome (GOLD analysis project Ga0256827, IMG submission 185977) | Hydrothermal vent microbial communities from East Pacific Rise, Pacific Ocean - CV84 | ecosystem: Environmental > Aquatic > Marine > Hydrothermal vents | place: Pacific Ocean: East Pacific Rise... | reverse complement strand
AATTAATGATAATGTTTATCTATTTTTGTTTTAATATTTTTACAAAATATTTAGGATATTTATGAAAGCGAAAAGAATATTATTGGTAGTAAGTATATTTTTGGTAAGTGTATTAATATACAGTTGTGGAGAATCAAAAAAAGAACAATACAAAAAGCTTGTAAAACCACATAAGGAAATAATAAAGGAAAGTAATCATTATATGTATTATTTGCCTAAGGATAGTACACAATTAAAAGGCATAATAATAGTAATGGATCCCCATTCTAAACCTCAATTAATTGCAGATTCGTTACATGGTTTTGCAGATGATAATGTAATGGCAATTTTGGGATTAAAGGATATTAAGAATGGAATTTCTAACTATCAGGATATTATTAATAGGGATTTGGGGCATTTTCTTAAAATTAAGAAGTTGAAACAGCAGAAAGTTTATTTGGTAGGATTTTCTGGAGCAGCACGTATGGCTTTATTATATGCCAATAGAAATAAAATTGATGGTTTGGTGTTAGTGGGAGCAGGTACTAATAGACAATCTCAAATGCCTTTTCCAACAGTTTTGGTTGCAGGAACACAGGATTTCAATTTCTTAGAACAATATTATTCTCCTAAGAATGAAAAATCATTTGAGAGAAATAGAATAGCAATTCATTATAGAGGCAAACACCAATGGCCACCAATAAATATTTTAGAAGATGCTTTAGATTTTGCGATAAATAAGGGTCATATTATTAGTGATGATTTAGCAAAGAAATATGAGGAAAAATCAAAGAATTATCTTGAAGAAGGAAATATTTATTTGTCAGTAAAAGCAATGGAGGCGTCATATAAACTCAGTATTAATGATAATATTGAGTTGAGAAAGGAGAAGTTTATTAAATTGATTTCTCAAAAGAAAGTGGCAAGATATTTTACCAGACTTGATAAGTATATTCAAGAAGAGTACGATAGATATCAAGAGATGTCCAATTACTTAAAGAATAAAGATATAAAGTGGTGGAAAAATCAAATAAACTATTATGATAGCAAGGCAGCTAGCAAGAAGAATTTAATTGCTGCTGATAGTTATGCTAGAACAAAGGCATATTTAGGGATTTTGGTCTATTCAAGACTAAATGCTACTATTGCGGGTAGAGGACAATATAGTTTAATACCAAAGTATTTTGCAATATATGAAATAATAGCACCACAAAATCCAGATTACTATTTCTTTAAGGGTGTATATGCATATACACAGGGTTCGGAGTCCGATGCTTTGAAGTATATCAAGCAAGCTAAAGAATATGGATTTACAGATGACTTTAAAATTAGTAAGTATTTTCCAAGAGAATTTGTAGAGAAGCTTTAAAAATAGTTAGCAATTACTTTATGCAAGCCAAAACGGAAGCAATAGTTTTAAAAACATTTAAATATTCTGAAACTAGTATTATAGCGAAAATATATACCAAAGAATTTGGTCTGTTGTCGTTTATGGTTCATGGAGTGAGAAAGAAAAGATCTAAATTTTCAGCATCCTTTTTCCAAGCTTTGCAGATATTAAATTTAGAAATTCAATATAAAACTAAATCGAATTTGCATGCAATTCGTGATTTATCTTTATCAGAAGGGATTCAAAGTATTTACTCCAATATTATTAAGTCTTCAATAGCTTTTTTTCTTGCAGAAGTAGTTTCTAAAACGGTAAGAGAGGAGGAAACTAATGAAGAATTATTTTACTTTCTACAGAACAGTATAGTGTTTATTGAAGAAGCAGAAGAAAAATCAATTTCTAATTTTCACATTGTGTTTCTAATTTCTTTAAGTCGATATTTAGGGTTCTATCCAAACTATTCGGACAAAGTATTCTTTAATATTTTTACAGGAGGATTTGAGAATACTTATAATTCTCAATATTGCTTTGAAGAAAAAGAATCTAAATTATTTGGGCAGTTAATGAAATTAAATTATTCAAACTGCCAAGAGCTAAGATTAAGTAAAGAAGAGAGAAAGGAAATATTATCAGGAATATTACGCTTTTATCATATTCATTTACCAGAAATGGGTGAGATTAAGAGTCTTGAAGTATTGGAAGTTATTTTTCAATAAACTTATCCAACTCTTTTTTCATTAAACCAAAGAAAGGGTTATATCTAATTCTATTAATATCTTCGGAAGTAATGAGTAGAACTTGGCGTTCACCATGAATTTGAAGTTTGTTTAAGAAAGAATTTTCACCATAAAGTTTGTTATTAGGAGCAATTGGTACACAAATATGTGATATTGCATAATAGTTATCAGGCCATTTAACAGGTATAGTATCAGAAAAAAGCTCATCACCATAATTCCCATTAATGAGTGGAAATACACCAACCTCAGGAATATGATTACTTCCTAGACTATCTGTTTTATTGGTAATAATATGAATACTAAAATCACTATTATTTTCCAGATTAATATTTTTAGGACTATTATTAATTACACTATTTCTCATGAAAGGGTTGTATTTATGATTTACATCAAAAATTACTAATACATCGTTTGAGTCTCCAATTGTTGAATAGAAATTAACCAAATCATCTACTTTTACAGTGGCATCTACCCAAGATTCAAAAGAAATAAAAGAAGGTAATTTTGAAGTAAGGTTTTTCTCTTTTATTTTTTCAGAAATCACCTTATTTTCTTCACAAAGTAAAAATACTTGTCTCCCTGCATTCTTTGTAAATGACATATATTTAGCAGGGTCGTATTCTGGTAGAATATCTAACCAAGCAAATTTCTTAAAATAATTTATCCAGCTAAGGCTTTTATGCCATGCACCTATCACTCCCAATTCACTTACTCCTGCTGCTGGAGAAAAGAGAAATACTTTTTCAGGCATTTCCAAACTATTATCAGTAGCCGCCATTAAACAGTAATGAATACTTAATGACCCCCCTGTTGAAAAGCCCCCCATTGAAATAGGAATATTATTTCTAGACTTTGCTAATTCGCTAGCTGTTTTCATCGACCATTTTACTGCCTTATACCAATCTTGCCACGTAACATCAAGCAAACCACTTGGTAAAGTGCCATGACCAGGCATTCTCAGGCCAAAAACATAATATCCTTTTTTAAGGAAGTATTGACCTAAATTATATATGTGATATGGAGAATCAGAAAGACCATGGGTTAGTACAATAATTCCTTTGGTTTTGTTTTTCCCTGGGTCGAGAATAAATGATGCATTATAATTATTTCCATCTCGTAAAGGATAACTAATTCCTTTTGGGTTGTATTTATTAAAGTTTCCTAGTTTGGATGTTTCTATTTTCTGTAAGTTAGTTTTAATATATTCTTGGTCTGCTTTTACAAATTCTTCAAAGCTAGAATAGTTGTTATTTAATAATAATTCGGGATCAGGCTTGATTGTATTCCATGTCTTTAAATCTGCTTGTTTAATAGAATTAAACGCTCTAAAAAAAATAATGCTAACAATAATAATGAGTACAATAAGAGCTGTTTTAATAAGAAATTTCACGAGTTTCATAATTAAGAGATTTTAGAAAACAAAGTTAAAGAAATTTTCTAACACTACCTTTTTTAGATTCTTCTATAACAGCTTTTTCAATTTTTATTTTTAATTCACTGTAATAACCGGCTGTAGCTAAAGCAATTTTTCCTTGCTTATTTATCACATATATGGTAGGGTAGGCTTTTACTTTGTACTGTTCTTTAATTGTTTTACTACAAACAGCTACTAGATCATTGTATTTCCCCTTTTTAATATACCGAACTATCTTTTTTCTTCTTGTAATAGGATTCATTCCTATTACAACAAATTTATCTTTCCCTAATTTTTCTTCAAGAGTTTTAATGTCTTTATAAGCCTTAACACAAGGATTACACCCGACATACCAAAAGTCTAGAATTACAACTTTTCCTTTATAATCTGATAGATGAATACTGTCGCCAGAAGTTGTTAGTAGATTAAATGAAGGAGCAATACTGTCTTTTTTTAGCAGACTTTTTTCAAAATAGTTCTGAGAATACAGAGTATTAATAGAAAACAGAATAAAAAGAGAAATATAAAAAAATGGTGTTTGTTTCATGCCAATTTATGGTGCAAATAGGTTTAAGTTTCGAATTTATTTCAATCATAAGTTTGCAAAGATTGTACCTTATTAAGTTTATTAAAGAAAAGCTTCTTCACGTAATTAAAGGATTATTTTTTCTTTATTAATATTGAATGAACTTTGATTCTTTTTCTCCTATTTCAAGAATAGTATTTCTACCCATAATTATTGCACGATTATCGGTGATGTGCCCTGCAGGGAAATTAAAACAAACAGGAAAATTATATTCTTTAGTGATATCGTAAATTATTTCTTCTGCTGATTTACCATAAGGGATGGTATTGTCATTCATATCACTCATTCCACCAATTACTAAAGCTTTAATATGAGTTAGTTTTCCATTTCTTTTTATATTCATCATCATTCTATCGATATGATAAATATATTCGTCAAGATCTTCTATAAAAAGGATATCAGTATTTGCAGAAATATCGGAAGCAGAGCCGATTAAAGAATATAAAATTGAAAGGTTTCCTCCACCAATTTTACCATTTACTATTCCTACTTTATTGTATTTATGACCATTAAAATGATAATTATTTTTACCTTGAAAAAGAGCAGATTTTAAGGATAATATTGCGGAATTATCTTCACCATCATTTGGAAAATTAATGGGCATAGTAGCATGAATACTTTCAAAGCCAATTTCTTTCTGAAGGTGTGAATGAAGCACTGTAATATCGCTATAACCAACTATCCATTTAGGATTTCTACGAAAAGCATCCCAATTAATTTCATCAATAATTTGAACAGTTCCATAGCCACCTCTTGCGCAGAATATTGCTTTAATCTCTTTATTATTAAGCATACGTTGCAAATCGCTTGTTCTTTGAGCAGCTGTACCAGCAAACTGATGGTATTCAGAATGTAGGTTATCGCCTTTTACAACATCTAAGCCCCACTCTTTAAGTTTATCAATAGCTGGTTGAACTTCTTCTTCGCTAATTTTTCTGGCAGTGGAAATTACTCCAACTTTATCACCTTTTTTAAGATATCGTGGTTTTTGCATTTGGCAAAGTTATGAAAAGCATTTTTCATTACAAAAAAAACCTACCTTTGCTCCATAATTGGTTCCCGATATTATCGGGCTAAGAGGGAATTAGGTGTGAATCCTAAACAGTACCCGCTGCTGTAAGCTCTTTATACCATAATCATTTGTCCACTTTCGGCTCCAAAACCGATGGGAAGGCGATTATGATTTGGAGTAAGTCAGAAGACCTACCAGTTTTAGTACAAATGCTTTCGGGATAAAAGCGTGAATTTGTTTTATTACATTTTCTAGTTTCCCGTAAGTTTTGAGGATTTATTAATTATTTATCGATGTTTTTTTACATCAAAACCTTAAAATTTACATTTTTATGAAAAAAGTTTTACTTATTGTACTTGTTTCTTTTGCAAGTATTTTTGTGGCAAAAGCCCAAACCCTTTCAAGTACCTCAACTTTTGAGGACTTAAGTTTACCAACAGATAGTTTTTGGAATGGCTCCGATGCTTCTGGTAGTTTTTCAAGTGGTTTTGTAACTTATTATAATAGTTATAATTCATCTTATTCTTCTTGGGGAGGATTTGCTTATTCTTCTAAGCAAGATACAATTACTACAGGTTTTGGAAATATGTATTCTAGCATTACAGGTGGTGGTTACAATTCTGATACATATGGAGTTGCATATTGGAGTGCCTATAGCGGACCAGTAGCTATTACTTTAGATCCAATTGCTACTAATATTCCTGTGAGTGGATTTTATATTACTAATAATACTTATGCATATCTAAGCATGAGGGATGGTGATGCTTATGCAAAGAAGTTTGGAGGAACTACAGGAAATGATACTGATTGGTTTATGTTGAGTATTTCTGGTTTTAAGAATGGAGTTTTAACGGATACTGTTAATTTCTTTCTTGCTGATTATCGTTTTGCTGATAATACTCAAGATTATATTATTAAAGATTGGACTTATGTAAATCTTACCAAACTTGGTGCTGTGGACTCAATGAGTTTTGCCCTTTCAAGTAGTGATAATGGAACTTATGGTATGAATACTCCTGCTTACTTTTGCATTGACGATATGAGTAGCCTTTATGATGTAAGTATTGCAAAAACTGAAAAGCTAAGCTCTTTAAGAGTTTATCCAAACCCAGCAAGTAGTTATATCAATATTAGAGGAATAGCTGAATCAGAGGCACAAATAAGTATATTTAATATGCAAGGTTCTTTAGTTAGTCATTTTATTGTTGAAAAGGGGAGTATTAATGAGAGAATAGATATTCAGAATCTAAATTCAGGAGTTTATTTTATACAGTTTACCTCTAATACAGAAATGGTTCAGAAAAGATTTATAAAAGAATAATTTATTTAGACAGCCTTAATTGTTTAAATACGGGAAACAATTAAGGCTGTAAATTATTGAAAATATGTTAAGAGTTATTTTATCCTTTCTTATTATATGGTTTTCAGTTCAAATGAAAGCACAATATGCACCAGCAGTTGGTCAAGTAGGTAGTACTGCAATTTATAAGGATAGTAGTATAATTTTAAATTGGGCAACAGCATGTAGTATTGAAAGAGGCTGGGTAAATATAGCAGATACAAGTTTGGGAAAAGCAAGTGATGGTATTACCGATAACTCTTTCGAAAAGGCTGATAATTCAACCATAAGTCTTGGCGATGGGGGAGTTGCTACCCTTAGTTTTATATATCCTATTGTTGATGGTCCTTCATGGGATTTTGTGGTATTTGAGAATTCTTTTAATGATTTTTTTCTAGAACTGGCTTTTGTTGAAGTAAGCAGTGATGGAGAGAATTTCTTTAGGTTTCCTGCTCATTCTTTAACGCAAGTAGATACTCAAGTTACTACTTTTGGTACCCTTAATACTACAGAAATAAATAATCTAGCAGGCAAATATAGGGGAGGTTATGGAACTCCTTTCGATTTAAGCGAATTACCATCATATTCAGCATTAAATGTACAACATATTACGCATATTAGAATAGTAGATGTTGTAGGAAGCATTGATACAGCTTATGGAACAACAGATATCGAAGGAAATATGATTAATGATCCTTTTCCTACTCCTTTTGCATCTTCAGGTTTCGATTTGGATGCTGTGGGTGTAATTCATCAAGTGGTGGGAGTGGAGGAAATAAATAATGCAAAGAAGATAGAGTTTGAAATTTCCCCAAATCCAGTAGTCAATACGGTTAATATTAGTACTCAGCAATCAGGTGAATTAGAGATTTTTTCTCAACTAGGTAATATTGTTTATAAAGGATATGTTGAAAAAGGAAATAATAAAATTGATGTTTCTAGTTTAGGAAAAGGTGTTTATCTAATAAATATTAATAGAGAAATTAGGAAACTTATAAAACAATAGTTTATTTAAAAATACTATTTCCAACCTCATAAGCTTTAAGTAAGACGTCTTGATTTAGGTTTGTTTCTTCACCCATTTTTTTCGCAAAACTTAATAGATTAGCAGTGTCAAGATTTCCCATAAGAGCTTTGCCACTCATAGGGCATCCACCAAAACCACCAAGTACACTGTCAAAACTCCGACAGCCATTCTCGTAAGCAGCGGAAAGTTTTTCTTCCCAATTATTGGGTAAAGTATGTAGGTGAGCACCAGGTTTAAGATTTGGAAATTCAGAATTAATTAAAGAAAAACTTTCAGCAATATCTTTTTTGCTACCATCACCTGTAGTATCGGCAAGAATTATTTCTTTAACACCCATACAGAGTAGTTTATCAGTCCATAGAGCTAATAAATCTGTTGCCCATTTATCACCATAGGGATTACCAAAAGCCATAGCAATATATAGTTTCAATACTTTATTCTTTTGTTCACAGAGGTTTAATATTTTATCAATAGTAAGTTGTGATTTAGTATAGTCTGAATTAATGTTTTTCTTTAGAAAAATTTCAGAAATAGAGAATGGGAAAGCTACAGCATCTATTTTGTTATGCTCAAAAGCCCTTTGAGCTCCGCTAAAACTTCCAATAGTAGCAATAATTTCTGTTTTACTTGTTTCTGTTTTTAATTTTTCTATTACTTCTGCGCTATCATTTAGTTGTGGAATTGCTTTTGGTGATACAAAGCTGCCAAAATCAAGCATGTCAAAACCCACTTCTAGTAGTGAATTTATATATTTAATCTTCTGATTTGTAGGAATAAATTGTAATATTCCTTGCATTGCATCTCGAGGAGTTTCTAGTATCTTTATCATTACAACAAAGATAGTAAATATCAATAAGTATATTGTTTCAATAAATTAACAAAATTTAAGATAAAAATAAATATTTAACACTACCTATAGGTAGCAGTATTTTTTATATCTTTGCATTAAATATTTAACAATAGAACAATTATGGTAACAATTAGTGAATCAGTAAGTGACATTGTAAGAAGAAAGCCTTTTTTAGAGGAAGCTCTTGCATCAGGTTTAATAAACCTATCTTCATTAGCTCGAGAAATACATACTGAAGTTTGTCAAAGACTAGATAAAGATGTAAAGCATGGGGCAATAGTTATGGCTCTTAAGAGATTAAAGCCAACTATAAATTTTCAAATCAATTTAAGAATAAAGAAAGTAGTTGAATTAATGGGTGATATTACAGTTAGATCAAATTTAGCTGATTATACTTATCGCAATTCTACTTCTTTGACTTCTTGTCAAACAAGACTATTAGATATTATTAGTACTCGCAAAGAGATATTTTATGCGTTTTCACAAGGAATATATGAAACAACTCTTGTATTGAGCGATGTGATAGGCGAGGAAATAGATGAAATTTTCAAGGATGAATATCTAACCTATAAATTTTCTAATTTATCATCTATTACTATTAAACTTCCAGAAGAAAATGCTCAGGTATTTGGAGTTTATTATCATATACTTAAGAAGTTAGCATACGAAGGAATTAATATTCTTGAAATAATTTCTACGACTCACGAGTTTACAGTTATTGTAAATGATGCAGATGTAGATGCAGCGTTCTCTGTTCTTAAGAGACTTAAACACGAAGAATTTTAATTATTGGCTTAAAAACGCCAATCTCTTCGTTGAACTTGAATTGTCAAACAGTCATTTACTATAGTAAACTCCTATTTCACAATTCTACGTCCGCCTCGACCTTGACGTTTTAAATGTGCCAATAATAAAAGATAATATTTTAAGTTTTGGCTTAAAAACAATAAAACCCGCTATTCAGGCGGGTTTTCTGTTTCTTCATCTTCATCATTCCATTCTATACTAAAACCTTCTTCAGCTTTAGGAATATCTTCTTTCTGTGATTTTTTAAGTGCTTTTATTGAATCTTGCTTTCTTTTTTGCTCTTCTTTTTTAAACCAGCCAAATTCTTTGTTTAATGCGTCTTTAAGGCTGTTTTTTTCTTCAGACAGATCTTCTTTTAGTTTCTTACCTAGGCTATATTTATCATATTTTACTTCAAATTTATCACCTTTACCTATAATAGTAAAGAACAGCCGACTTCTATTAGAGCCATCATTTTCTATTTCACCAAACTCTGAAGTTAGAGTTTTATGGTATTTTTTGCCCATTATTTCTGATAGTAATACATTAAAGTGATATTCATAGTCATTATCAAAGGAGTGAGTACCACTAATATTTACATCCATTTTATCAGACTTAATATCCATATTTGGAATAGTTAAAATGGAGTTTCTAACATTAATATTATTTTTAATAGTCTTAAACTTAATGGTAGAAAAATCATCAATCTTAGTATATGATTTTAAGGCATCTAAGGATTTAATATCTCTCAAAACGCCATTATTAATAAGTAGATTAGCATCTAATTCTATACTTTTTTTGTTTGATTTCCACTCTTTATCAAAATCAACATTAAGAATATACGTAGAAGTGAGACTTCCATTAATGTTTTTGGAAGTAACTATAGATTGATCAAAATTATTAAAACTACTGAATAGTTTGTTAATATCAACACCCTCAACTTTTCCTTGACTTTTAATATTGTAAAACCCTTGCTTAGTACCATCAATAAAGACATCTGCTTTTACTTTTCCATTGAATGACTGCAGATTCAGATTACGTAAACTAATTCTACGATTCGACATAGAAAATAAACCTGTAGCATTTTGAACTAATAAATCATCGTAATGAAATTTATCGAATGAAAATCCAACATTAACAATTAGCTTATCAGAAAAGCGAGAATCTTGAGAACTGCTATTGGGTAAAGATTTCATTATTTGATTATATGATATTTCATTGGCAGAAATATTTGCCTTGATAATCATGCTCTTATTTTCAGTATTAAATGTTGAGATAGGAAGGTTAAGAACACGAAGTTTACCCTTTAAAACGGTGTTTTGTGATAAAAGTTTAAATGATTGAATACGTAAGTCATTATTATTAATACTTCCTTTACAGAATATTGAATCGTAAGTATTTTCAGAATTCATAAAAGCAAAACTTGCTGAACTTATATCAAAACTACTTGCCATTGTAATATTGTGAATTTCCCATTTATTACTATCATTAAAAGCAAGATTCAAATTAAGTTTTGTATTAATATTAGCATTTCCTTCTAAAATCTTAATAGTGTCACTATTAATAATGTTTTTAAGAACGCCTAAGTTTACATTATTTATTATTTTTGATTTTATACTAGGCTTCCAAAAATTATTGATATATAATTCTGCAGTAATATCTCCAATATTACTCTCTGTTTTGAGATTCTTAATTTGAAGTTTTGAAGATTTCAGATTATGGTATTTACCATTGGAGTATTGTAATTCAGCAGATAATTTTTCAAAATTAAGATCATTATTAGGAATTGAAAAAGATAAATTACTAAACTCAACGGTAGCATTTACAAGGGGTATATGTTTGCCGCCAAATTTACCTTTTATGCTAGAATTAATATTTAAGAAACCTGTTGCTTTGTATTTGTCAATAATAGTTCTTCGGTCTTTTGGCAGGTTATTAATAATTTTTTCAACAGGAATATTATTAGCAATAAGTTTTGCACTTATTCCTATATAGTTCTCATGTATTGCTAGTTCTCCAGTAAGGTTTAATGGAACTCCTTGATATATTAATTGACCTTTTTCTAGCTTATAAAAACCTGTTTGAGGGTCAATTATCATTCGGACATTTAAATCGAAATACTTATTCTTAAGAATCGTTCTTCCTTTACTTTTATACGAATTAAGTATATTTTTTCCACTTAGAGTAATATTGAAATTATTAGGAGTAAATACTCCATCAAAAGAAGATTTCTTAATTTTAATAGAAGCTTTTTGTTTATTCGCTTTATTGGTGTAATTTAATAGTGTATTAGATATTTTAACACTACTCAAATTAAGAAAATAGCTACTACTATCTGAATTACTTGAATTGAAAAAATTGAAATTATTGCTTCCATCTTTTTCAATTATATAATTAATAATAGCATTATTTATTACGATATTATTAAGGTTGTAATTGCCATTTATTATATCAAAAATATCAAAATTTAGAAATATTTTATCGGCTTTAATAATGGAAGTAGAATCAGTTCCTTTACTAATAATATTTACTTTATTGAAATTTAAAGAAGCTTTTGGGAATTGACTAAAAAGGCTTAAATCAATTTTTTCTACAACAATTTTTGTATTAATACTCTTATTGATCTGTTTGATAGTAATGTCCTTAATTTTGTCTTCATAAACATAAGCAAAGACAAGCCCTAGAATAAAAATACTAAATACGATAAAAGTAACATATAAGAAAAACCTTTTAAATAATTTCTTAGATGTTTTGGCCATTATTTTTCTTCTTTATCAAAATCAATATAATCTACTTCTACATCATCTTCTTCGTCCATTATTTCCAAGAAAGGTTCTTTAAAAGCTTTAGTAGTAAGCTTTTTGTCGAGAGTTAACAATAAAGAGGGGAGTAGTATTAAGTTAGAGAACATTGCTGCTATTAAAGTAAATGAAATTAATTTACCTAAAGACTCTGTGCCTCCAAACGAGGAAATCATAAAAACAGAGAATCCAACAAATAATACAATAGATGAATAAATCATAGAATTAGCAGTTTCTCTAAGGGCATTAATAACAGATTCTTTAATGTTTGAATTATTAAGCTTCAATTCCATTCTATATCTAGAAAGAAAGTGAATTGTATTATCAACAGAAATACCAAGAGCAATGCTAAAAATAAGAATTGTTGAAGGCTTTAAAGGAATACCATAATATCCCATTAATGCAACAGTGAGTACTTGGGGTATTAGATTTGGTATTAATGCAATTACTACCATTTTGGATGAGTTAAATAGCAAAAACATAATACCCCCAATAATAAATACAGCTAGTAAAAGGCTGTAAAGCAGATTATTAACTAAAAACGAAGTTCCCTCTAAAAATACTACACTAGTTCCAGTAAGGTGAACATCATATTTTTTAGGATTAAATATTTTATTAATTTTAGGTTCTAAATCAGCCCTTAGAGCTTGAATTTCAGGGCTACTAATATTTTTCATTTGCACAGTAATTCTAGTTACTTGCAAGTTGCTATCAACAAAAGAATTAATAAGAGTTCGCTTATTTTGCCCCATATTTTTAGGCAGATAACTCATTACAAATACTTTTTCATTAGAATTAAGTAATTGGTATTTTTCAGGGTCACCATTATAATAAGCTTGCTTAGCAATTTTTACTACATCAGCAACAGAAATTGATTTTGAAAACACTGGGTAAGTTGCCAAAGTGTCTTGAAGCATAGCTATACGCTTTAATGTTGAAGTTTTGAGAACTCCTTTTGGCTTCTTAGTGTCAATCATTATTTCAAAAGGAAGAATTCCTTTGAATTGTTTTTCAAGAAACATCATGTCTTTATACATTTTGCCATCTTGAGGGATATCGTCAACTACATTACCTGTGGTTTTTAGTTGCAACATTCCAAATACACCTATGATAACAACTACAATGGTAACTATATAAACTTTAGTTCTGTTAAATAAAACTAAGTCCATAAGTTTTTCAATAAGACTGTGCAAACCTTTTCTTTCAAGGTGCTTTAAATGTCGTATTTTAGGTTCAGAAACAAAGCTAAAAAATATAGGAATAAGAGTAATAGAAAGCACAAAAACCATCATAATAGAAAGAGCAGCTACAACACCAAATTCCACTAATAAACGATTTCTAGTAATGATAAAAGCAGCAAAACCTACAGCAGTAGTAAGGTTGGTAAGAAACATTGCACCACCAACACGATGTATCATTCTTGCAATCGCCTTTGTTTTTTGTTTATGCGATTTATATTCGCTATGATATTTATTAAGTAAGAAAATATTATTCTCAACTACTAAAATAATAATAAGTGGAGGTAAAATCCCTGTTAGAATAGTAATCTCGAATCCGAATAAATGAATAAAGCCAACTACCCAAACTACTGAAACTATCATTACAATTAGAGGGAAGAAAACAGCTTTAAATGATCTAAAGAAAAGGAATAATATAAAGGATGCTATTAGCATTGTCAGCACTGTGAAAAGAAATAGCTCAGACTTAATCATTGCCGATGATTTGGTTCTAATATATGGCAAACCAGAATAATGCACCTCTACTCCACTAATGTTTTGGTATTCTGTAACTTCTTTTTCAATATTACCAAGTAATTCAAATCGTCTATTACTATTAACCATTTTTTTATCAAGGGTAACAGCCATAATGGTAGCAAAGGACTCTGTATTGTATAGTAAACCTTTATAAAAAGGAAGCCTATCAATTTCTTTAAAAAGGCTATCTAGTTCAGTTTGGGATTGTGGTTTATGATTAAAAATTGGCCTAATTACAAACTTTTTAAGACTATCATTTTTTCTAAGTTCAAAAATCTTAGATAAAGAAACTGTTGCTTCTACGCCTTCAACTTTTTTAATATTATCAGCTAAATCGTACCAATAGTTAAAGTTTTTTAGCTGTTTTATATTATTATCTTCAATGGCTAAGTAAAGAACACTACCATCTTGACCAAATATTTTCTTAAAATTCTGATATCTAATAACAGTGCTGTCAGAATCTGGCAGCATTTGAGCCATTTCGTATGACATTTTAATCTGGGAGCCTTCGTATGCCATAAAAACAGATGACAATATTACAATAGCAAGAACCAAAATTCTTTGTCTAAGTATTAACCGAATAATGTATTTCCACATAATAATTATATTGATTCGCAAAAGTAAAATATTATATTGAATATTAGAGGTTTCTATTGATAATTTTTAAAAATAGAAGTGTTATATTTTTAGCATATTATTGGTTTTTTTGAGAGAGAATTAATTAATTTGGTAATAAAACTAATAATTATTATATTTGTTGTGAGTAAATTGTATAGGGCATAGAGATATGCCACCCCAAAAATCACTAATTATGAAATTCACTACCTCAATAGTAATCTATTTGTTATTGCCATTTCTATGTTTTTCTCAGAATAATCAGAGGAGTGTTCCTAAATCAGAAATTGATAGTTTGCTTAAAGTTGTTAAAGAAGTAAGTGGAAAAGATGAAATATACACTTATATAAATATTTCAAGATACTATAGTATAACAAACGATGTTAATAATGGAATTAAGTATGGAATAAAAGCAGTAGAATGTGCTGATTCTATGAATTTAGACACTTTAGTAGCACAATCACAATTGTTTTTGGGAATAGCTTATAACATTATTAATCCAGATTCAGGCTTGAAGTACTTTATTTTATCTTCAGATTACTTATCCTCAGTGCATCATCCATGGGCTGGTTTTGGATATGAGAATGCCATTGGAATATTGATAAATAAGGGCTGGTTTACATCTGCTTTAGATTATGCATATAAATCTGTGAAAAACTATGAATATCATAAAGATACAATACAAATATCTATAGTATATAGAAGAATTTCAGATCTTTTTCAAAGGATGGAACAATATGATAATAGTAAAAAATACTTGGAAAGAGCTTATGATCTTATAAAAGGAAAAAATAGAAATGAAGATGAAGGAATGATTTATGGTTCAATAGGAATAGATTATGATGAACAAGGCATTTACGATAGTGCTCTATATTACAACCAATTAGCAATAGAGTATTTTAAAAAAGACAGTGTAAATTTCCTGATTTCAATATGGAGAAGCAATATAGCTAATACATATATTAAAATGGGAGAATATGATAAAGCAGAAAAATATTTGATAATGGCAAATGATAAATATTTGCAAGGAAAATTGAAATCACAGGTGTATGTTAATTTTGCTAATGTCTACAATAAAAAGAAAAAGTATAATTTATCTCTTAAAATGCTCGATTCGGCTCGAGTATATGCAAATAAATTTAAAAGAGCATTTGAACTTAGTGAAGTATTATACCGCACTTACGAATTATATGAGCAGAAGCAAGATTATAAAACAGCCTTAGAATACTTTAAACAATATTCTATCCTTGATGATTCATTGCATAAGGAAAACACTGCTAATAAGATAGCTCAATTGGAGATTAAATACGAAACGCAAAAGAAAGAAAGAAAAATAGCAGCGCAAAAATTAGAAATTTCTCAAACAAAATTAAAGGTGTCAAATAAGAATAAGTGGATTATTGGTATATCTCTTATGGGTTTGTCAATAATTCTTTTTGTATTGTATTTTATGCAGCGCAATAAACGGAAAGCAGCGCAAGAAAAATCAGAAGCAATAATAGAAGAACAAGAAAAGGGCTTAGTTGCTGTATTCAATGCGCAAGAAGAAGAAAGAGCAAGAGTAGCAAAAGATTTGCACGATGGTATTGGACAACAAATAAGTGCAATAAGCTTAAATTTTCAAATGTTATCTGATAAGATCATTACAATATCAGAAGAATTGAAAACAGAAACAGGAAAAGTTAAAAAAATGATTCAAGATACAGGAACTGACATTCGTAATATTTCTCATCAAATGATGCCACGGGCATTAACAGAATATGGACTTATTGACGCAATGGAAGATCTTGTCGAGAAGTCATTCTTAAATGGTAGAATTGCTTATTCATTTGAACACCATAATATGGAAGAGCGTCTTCCAAAAAATTTAGAAATTGGACTTTATAGGATAACTCAGGAGCTAATAAATAATATTATTAAACATTCAGAGGCAAAAAATGTAGGTATTGAACTTTTAAGAAATAAGAATTATTGTATTTTGATAGTACAAGATGATGGAATAGGACTTAAGAACGATAGTAGAGATGGAGTTGGAATACGGAATATGAATAGTAGACTAAATGCACTTAAAGGAGAACTTAATTTAGAATCTGATTCTAAAAATGGAACAACTGCTTTTGTAAAAATAAAATTAGTATAGTTTTGGAAGAAAAATAATAGAATAAATTAGCAAGTTCGTGTTATTTATATAACAAGTATATACCATTGTACATATGGTACTTATATTTTTATCACTTTTGTATTATCAAAAAATCAGCTCTATATTAAATATTAAGTGTATGTTTGTACCCGTGTTATAAATTAGTAGAGTTACGAGGCGTTAATATTACTAATCGGAGAAGCTTAGAAATAATAATTCTATCGTGATGTATTTCAACACAATACAAGAAAATTGTTTGTAAACTAAATTAATCAAAATGTCCTTATTAAGTAAAACTAGAGAATTACGTAAGCGCATGGGTGAAGCTGCCAAAGGTGGTGGTGATAAAGCCATTGAAAAACAAGTTTCGATGGGTAAATTAACAGCCCGAGAAAGAATTATTGAATTATTAGATGCGAAGTCTTTTTATGAGTATGACCTATTTGTAAAACATGCTGCAAAGGATTTTGATATGGATAAAAAGGATTTAGCTGGAGACGGTGTAATTATAGGAACAGGTACAATAAATGGTCATCCTATATGTATTTATGCACAAGATTTTACTGTTGCAGGAGGTTCTTTGGGTTATATGCATGCTCGTAAAATTACCAAAATCATGGATCATGCTATGAAGCTAAAAGTTCCTATTATTGGAATAAATGATTCAGGAGGAGCACGTATTCAAGAGGGTGTTAATTCTTTAGCCGGTTATGGAGAAATTTTCTATAGAAATACATTAGCTTCAGGAGTAATTCCACAAATTTCTGTTATTCTTGGTCCTTGTGCAGGTGGTGCTGTTTATTCACCAGCTCTTACAGATTATGTATTTGTGGTGGATAAAATATCAAAGATGTTTATTACAGGTCCTGAAGTTATTAAATCAGTTCTTGGTGAAGAAATTTCTATGGAAGCTCTTGGAGGAGCAAAAGTGCATGCTGAAACAACTGGTAATGCTCATTTCTTTTCTGAAAGTGAAAAGGATTGTTTTGATTCCATAAAAGAACTGTTTACTTATATCCCTTGGAATAATACTAAAAAAGCAGATGCTTTTCCTCCAAAACCACCAAAGACAAGAACTTATAAAATAAATAATATATTCCCATCAGATCCAATTACTCCATACGATGTTAGAGATATTGTAAGGTCTATTAGTGATGATTCTAAATTTTTTGAAATACAAGGTTTATGGGCAGCGAATATTGTTATTGGTTTTGCTAGACTTAATGGTGAAACTATTGGTATAGTAGCAAATCAACCATTAGTACTTGCAGGTGTTTTAGATGTAGATTCATCTGATAAGGCAGCTCGTTTTATTCGTTATTGCGATGCTTTTAATATTCCATTATTAACGATAGTAGATTTACCAGGTTATCTTCCAGGAGTTGATCAGGAGCATGCAGGTGTAATTCGTCATGGAGCGAAATTACTTTATGCATATAGTGAAGCGACTGTTCCTAAAATTACATTAATTACTCGTAAAGCATATGGTGGAGGTTATATTGCAATGTGTTCTAGTCACTTAAAGGCTGACTTTGTGTTTGCATGGCCTACTGCAGAAATTGCTGTAATGGGACCAACAGGAGCAGCTAATATTATTTTTAGAAAAGAAATTGCTCAGGCTGATGATCCTGATGCTATGCGAGAGCAGAAAGTAGAAGAATATAAGCAAGCTTATGCTAATCCTTATGTGGCTGCTGCTTATGGATATATTGATTCTGTAATTGAATTAAAAGAAACTCGTAAATTTATCCTACACGCATTAGATATTTCAAAAAGTAAATCAATTGTTTTACCAGAAAGAAAACATGGTGTTCCTCCATTTTAGTAGAGAGTTAACCAATTATGTTTTATTAAATTGAATATTATGGATATAGATAATTCAGAATTAGATAGTTTAAGAATAGGTGATGTATATTATCCTACTAAACTAACGGAATCATTTAAGAAAAGAGTTGCTTATAAGACTCCTGATTTAAGTGATCAGCTCTCATTTATCCCTGGAACAATTAGTGATATTAGAGTTAAAACAGGTGATAAGGTGAAAGAAGGCGATATCTTAATGCACCTTGAAGCTATGAAGATGAAGAATAGAGTTCTTGCTCCTTTTGATGGAATTGTTGGCGTCATTAATGTAAAAGAAGGAGAAATAGTACCAAAGAATTTTTTGATGGTAACAGTTAAGAAGAACTAAACAGTTTTTACATAATAACAAAGCCTATAATTTTAAATAATTATAGGTTTTGTTATTTATTATAGTTTAGGGTATTATTCCAAGGGATTTTCATTAGTTAAAAGAAAAATTGGACAAACTACTTAATTAAAACTGAAATTATTAATATTCCTCAAGAACAAAACAGAAAATACCTTCCCTCCTTATATCCCCTACCAATCAAATAATCCTCAACCTCTTTACGCATTGAGTTTTGCTTTACATAAACCAGAATAAACAAACTCCCTACTTTTGGTAATTCTTTATAATACACCAGTTTCTCAGGTATTTGTCGCTTCTTAGTAATATCAATATAACAGCAAATATCTATTCCGTATTCTTCCAGTAATTTGGCTCTTTTACGAGAGGTTTTACTAGCTCCCCATACCGCAACTTTTGGATAATGCTTATTGATTTTTGCAAGTTCCTTAGCTAAATACGGACTTTTAGCTTTGTAGAAAGAATCATTGCTGTAAATAGCATCAGTTCGTGTTAATCTAGTATCTGAATCGTACCATTTGAGAATAGTTTTTTGTACTTTTCCTATTCTGATGCCATTATCTAACCATCTTAACCATAGTTCATAATCCTCAGGGAAATCTCCGCTTCTGTACATTTCTAATTTATCACTCACAGACTTCCTCCACATCATCGTTGGATTAATAATTGGCATTTCCATAAAGCGTTTTAGGTAGATTTCCTCATAAGTCAAAAGAGAATTTACCCAGTCCACATATTCGCTAAATCCTTTTGAATTTTCTCTCTTGGGTACAAATTCTACAAGCCCTGAAACAGCACCATAATCTTTATTATTCTCTAAAAATTCAATCTGTAATTTCAATCTATTGGGGAAACTTTCATCATCGGCATCCATTCGAACAATGTACTCCGCCTTTGCCAACTCCAGGCCTTTATTTGAAGCAAAAACTACCCCTTGTTTCTTTTCAGAAATAAGGATAAAACGAGAATCTTTTTGAGCAAAACCTTCAGCTATTTTTCTTCCTCCATCTGTTGAGTTATTATCAACCATAATGCACTCAAAATCTTGCAAACTTTGATTTACAATACTTTCTAAAGCTCTTTTTAGAGTTTTCTCAGCATTATAGAATGGGAGGATTATACTAACTTTGGGAGATTGCATTGCTTTGGTTTTTACTAGTATATGATTACATTAACACCTATCTTCTTTCTAATAATTCATTCCGAAAGCCCAGAGTGGTATTACATTAAGGTAACCAAATTCAATATCATCTTTTACAATAAATGATTCCCCATCTTTTTCGATTTGTTTTTGTTGTTTATTCTTCCCTCCTATTTCAAAAGTATAATTATCAATAACAAAATCTGCTTTTTTTGATGAGATTATATCATTTTTTACACGCATCTGATTAAAGAAAAAAGTCTCTCTAATATTTCCAATATTTGATTTACCTCCAAC
>Ga0256827_10000785_pt1 | contig 20079 bp, 17 predicted proteins | sample CV84metaG_FD_185977 | JGI IMG/M metagenome (GOLD analysis project Ga0256827, IMG submission 185977) | Hydrothermal vent microbial communities from East Pacific Rise, Pacific Ocean - CV84 | ecosystem: Environmental > Aquatic > Marine > Hydrothermal vents | place: Pacific Ocean: East Pacific Rise... | reverse complement strand
TATAATAAGTTAAAACAAAATGGAGAGAGATTAATGAACATTACTATGCTTTATAGTAAACTGCACAGGGCTACTGTAACCGAGGCAAACTTGAACTATGTGGGCTCAATTACGATAGATGTGGAGCTTTTAAAGGCTTCAAATATGCGTGTGGGACAGAAGATAGATATTGTAAATGTCAATAATGGAGAGAGATTTTCTACCTATATCATTTCTGGTAAAGCTGGAAAAAGAGATATCTGTCTCAATGGAGCAGCAGCTAGAAAAGTACACGTAGGAGATAAGATTATTATCATCGCTTATGCTTCAATGAGTGAAGAGGAAGCAGATGCATATGAACCAAAGATTGTTATCTTGAATGATGACAACTCAATAGCACAAGAGTTTAAAGGATTAGAGTGATGTTTGAAGGATTAGATATGAGTAAAATGGGGCAGATGATGGAGGAGCTTCAATCAAAAGCCAAAGAGATGGAGGAGCAGTCAAAAAAGATTATGCTTACAGCCAAAGCAGGTGGGGGAATGATAGAGGTGACAGCAAATGGTAGTGGTGAGATTGTTGATATTACCATTGATGACTCTATTTTGGATGATAAAGAGTCTCTGCAAATTTTGATGATATCGGCTATAAATGATGTACTTAAGATGGTAGAAGATAATAAAAAATCACAAACTATGGGGATAATGGGTGGATTAAATCCTTTTGGAATGAACTAACCTTAAAAAAATCTTTAACTTATTATTTAAAAAATAAGTTAAGATTAAATTTTATTTTTATATAATACGTTAAGATTAAAAAATTAATAAACTATGTGGACGTAAATAAAATGAAAAATAAAATATCTTTAAAACTTTTGACACTACTTGCTCTTACAGGAGAGATGTATGCAAAAAGTACACCTGTTGAATCTACTATCTCGTTTTTAACACCACCTACAAATGAAGCGATAAATAGTTTTATGTTAACTCCTCTTGAACTAATAAAACCTGTCTCTTTTGAACCTAATAGTTTCATTGATTTCTCTATAGCCATGAACATCTTTTGGTTTTAATAAACATAAAAAAAACATAGTACTTATATTATAAATAATATGATGTTATTTTTGATATCTGTACTACTGTAACACTTGGTTACATAGCCTTTTTATCCTCTTTAAGCACAATCCTTACACAATCTATTTAATAACTTTTCTGCTACTATAAACGTAATATTCTGCATTTTGTAGATATTTGTAATATATAATAACATCTCAACAAAGGAGTTAGAATGACTCATGTGATTAACAATCACCCCTATTTAGGTATCTTTTTCTTGTTCATCGTGACGGTTGTCGCATTTAATGCAACCCTATTGGCTGCAAGATTTGTAAGTAGAAAATTGGCAAAACTCGACACGGAGAAGTTGAAGTTAACAATTTATGAGTGTGGGCCAGAGGTTACCAAACAACCCAATACCATCTCAACTCAGTTTTATTTGATAGCTCTTCTCTTTATCCTGTTTGATGTAGAGATTATCTTTATGTTCCCTTGGGCTATTGATTTTAAACTGCTTGGTTGGTTTGGATTTGCAGAGATGATTCTGTTTATCGTACTTTTAACAATTGGATTTATTTACGCATGGAAAAAAGGAGCTCTTGAATGGCACAGCATCAAGTAAATTATGCATCAACTGGTGGTTTACCAATAGCATTGACTACAGCAGACCACTTAATTAACTGGGGACGAAGTAACTCACTTTGGCCTTTAACCTACGGACTCGCCTGTTGTGCGATTGAGATGATGGCAGCAGGAGCTAGTCGTTATGACTTTGACCGTATGGGTACTATCTTTAGAGCGTCACCAAGACAGTCAGACGTTATGATATTAGCAGGAACACTCTCTAAAAAGCACTCAGAGTTTGCTAGAAGACTTTATGACCAGATGACAGAGCCTAAATGGGTTATCTCTATGGGGTCTTGTGCAAATACAGGTGGTATGTTTAACACATATGCAACTGTTCAAGGGGTGGATAGAATTATCCCTGTTGATATCTATCTTCCTGGTTGTGCTCCTCGTCCAGAGACACTTCAATATGCGATGATGATGTTACAGAAAAAAATTAGAAGAGAGTCTGCTAATATGAATAATAATACTAAGCAGAATTTGAGGTTAATATAATGAGAAAATATGTACCAAAAGACAATGTACAAGGAAAATCTTACTATACAGATAGATATCATGTTGTACCAACTGTACCTACACAAAGTGTTGAATCAGATGAGATATTTGCAAAACAGTTAGAGGCTATTACTGCACAGGTTGAAGTAAAGTCTGCAAAAATTATGTTGGGTCAGATGATTGTTGAGATTAATTATGAGGACAACTATAAAGCGATAGAGATACTCAAAAATGAGTGTGGTTACGCGATGCTTTCAGAAATGAGTGCAGTTGATTATTTAGCAAAAGATGGTAACTTTGAAGTTTTTTATCAGATGTTAAATTTGACAGAAGCAAAAAGAATGCGTTTAGTTATGAGAATAGAGCCAGGACTTGCAGTTGAGTCCGTTGTTCCTCTCTACAAATCAGCAAACTTTGCAGAGAGAGAGATGTTTGATATGTTTGGAATTATCTCAAACAACCATCCATTTATGAAAAGAATTATTATGCCAGATGATTGGGAAGGACATCCCCTTCTAAAAACTTATCCACTTCAAGGTGATGAGTTTGCATCATGGTATGAGGTTGATAAAATCTTTGGAAAAGATGCACGTGAAGCGATTGGTCCAGAAAACAGAGACCCTGCTCGTATCGATAGATATGACACAAAACGTTTCTCTCGTGTTGGATATGAAGTGCCATTTGGTACAGATATTTCTACTGGAGAGACAAAAACTCCAATTGAGTATAGTAAGACGTTCTTGGTAGATTATCAAGAGGCTGATGGTGTTGAACCAGCAGAATATAGAAAGTAGAGGTGAAGTAGAATGCAACAACCTAATAAACTATCCCCATTTTTTGAAAATTTAAATTTTGAGCGTGATGATAATACAATGGTTATAAATTTTGGTCCTCAGCACCCATCAGCACACGGTCAGTTAAGACTTGTTTTAGAGCTTGATGGTGAGCAGGTGGTAAAAGCATATCCAGATATTGGATACCTTCATCGTGGTATTGAGAAGATGGCAGAAAACATGACATATAATGAGTTCTTGCCAACAACTGATAGATTGGACTATATCGCTTCAACTGCAAATAACTATGGTTATGCTCTAGCAGTTGAAAAACTTTTAGGTATCGAAGCACCTAGAAGAGCTCAGGTGATTAGAACAATATTACTAGAGCTTAATAGATTAATCTCTCACCTATTCTTTATTGCTACTCATGCACTAGATGTTGGAGCTATGTCAGTATTCCTATATGCTTTCCGTGAGCGTGAGTTTGCAATGGACTTAATGGAGGATTACTGTGGTGCAAGACTAACTCACTCTTCTGTTAGAATTGGTGGTGTTCCTCTTGATATTCCAGCAGGTTGGATGGCTCAAATGAGACGTTTCTGTGAAACTGTTGAATATGAATTAGAGCATACCTATAATGCACTTCTTCAAGAGAATAGAATTTGGAAAATGCGTCTGGAAGATGTTGGTGTTATCTCTGCTGAAAATGCACTTTCATGGGGATGTAGTGGACCAATGCTTAGAGGAAGTGGAGTTCAGTATGACATTAGAAAAGAAGAGCCGTATGAACTCTATTCTGAATTAGATTTTGATATTCCAATTTCAGATACCAATGACTCATATGGACGATATAGACTCTATATGGCAGAGATGAAAGAGTCAACTAAGATGATTCGACAGTTGATTTTGAAATATGATGAGACAGAGCCTCAACTTATGGCTCACGCTCCTCAATACATCTCAGCTCCAAAAGAGGAGATTATGACTCAAAACTACGCACTTATGCAACACTTTGTTCTTGTTACCCAAGGTATGAGACCACCAAAAGGTGAAGTTTATGTGGCTACAGAGTCTCCAAAAGGTGAGCTTGGATTCTATATTAAGTCAGAGGGTGAGCCGTATGCTTATCGACTCAAATGTAGAGCGCCTAGTTTCTTCCATACAGGATTGCTTCAAGAGATTTTAGTAGGTACATATATAGCAGATGTTGTTACAATTATTGGTTCTACCAATATTGTATTTGGTGAAGTAGACCGATAAGAATAGGAGAAGATATGCAAAGATATGATTTAAGACATTTACATGATAACTTCTACGACAGAATGGGTGAACTCATTGAGAGTGGACTCAGAGTTGGAGAGGTGGGAATTTTCCTTTTTGAAGTTGGTGATTTCTCTTCAATTCAGAAATCTGCTGATTTTATCAAGGAGAGTGGACATGACCTTATGAACTCATTAAAGTTTAATGAGGTTGATTGGACATTAGTGGTAAAAAAAGTTTCCGAAGATGAGATAGCCAAAAGAGAATCTGATGCTAAAGAGGCAGCAAAGATAGCTGAAGAGAAGAGAGTTGAAGCTGAAAAAATAGCCAAAGAGAAAGCAGATGCAAAAGTGAAAGCAGATGCTGAGGCGAAAGCTAAAGAGGAAGCTGAAAAAGCAGAATCTGAGGCAAAAGCAAAAGAGGAAGCTGAAAAAGTAGAATCTGAGGTAAAAACCAAAGAAGCTCCAAAGAAAGCACCTGCTAAAAAACCTGCTGTAAAAAAGCCTGTTGCTAAAAAAACGACAAAACCTGCACCTAAGAAAAGTGCAGAAACGAATAAAAAGGCTAAATAATGGCAAAGTTACTCTTCTCTACTTGGCAAGGTGAGCTTATCGACAATCGAGATAAGTCGCCTGATGAGTGGAGTGAGTCTGGGTTTAAACTACCTGAAACTTATCATGGAGAGCGAGACTCAAAGGCGTTTATTGGTTGGGATGGTGTTGCCATTTTTGACCATGATATTGATGCTGTTGAGTTAGCCAACCAGTATGCTGCACAGTACCAAGAGTACTCAGAGGCGTGTGGAAGGTGTGCACCAGGTAAGTGGGGAGGAAAAATTCTCTATGACTTACTCGACAAGATAGCTCGGGGTGAGGGAAGTCATGACGATATTACACACTTAAAAGAGATTGGTCAGACAATGATGGTTACCTCTAAGTGTGAAATTGGAAAGACCGTTCCTAAACCTATTTTAGATTTAATGGAACACTATAAAGAGCAGTTTGATATCTGTATTGATGGTCAAATTCCATCAAAACATTATAAAGGAGATACTTCATACATTGCAAAAGTAACTGCACCATGTACTGATTTATGTCCATCTCATGTAGATATACCTGCTTATATTGAGGGTGTTAGAGATATGGTATTTACCGATTCTCTAGCAGCGACTAGACAGACCATGCCGTTGGCACATACCTGTGGGCGTGTATGTCCACATCCATGTGAAGATGCGTGTAGACGTGCTAATCTTGATGAGCCTATATCTATTATGGAACTCAAAAGATTAGGTGCAGATTACGAGACAGACCATGAGCTTGAGTGGTTACATCCACATGAGCCTGAACCTGTTAAAAATGATGGTAAAAAAGTAGCTGTTATTGGTGCAGGTCCTGCTGGACTTACGGTGGCTTATTATCTTGGTCTTCAAGGTATTCAAGTGGATATCTTTGAAGAGCTTCCTGTTAATGGTGGTGAAGTCGCAGTTGGTGTTCCAGAGTATAGAATGCCTATTGATAAGTATAATAAAGATATACAGTTGGTTCTTGATTTACCATCAGTAAGTATTACCAATAATCACAGGGTAGATGCCAATAGACTTATCGAGATAGAAGCTGAGTATGATGCTACTTTCTTAGGTTTTGGTACACGTCTCTCTAAAAAGGTTTATGCTAATAATGAGAACCCAAAAATGGGTGGTTATTGGGGTGCGATTGATATGCTTGACAAGGTGAACTTGTGGCATAAATATGGTATTGGAAGTCCTGCTTCAAACGAGCTAGAGGGTAAAACTGTAGTTTGTGTTGGTGGTGGATTCACCTCAATGGATGTTGTTAGATGTTCTATTCGTGAGGGTGCTTCTCGTGTTGTTATGCTCTATCGTAGAGATGAAAAGACAATTATTAGAAATACTACCTATGAAGAGTATCATGAGGCTGTTGAAGAGGGTGTTGAGTTTATATTCTACTCATCGGTTGAAGAGATATTTGATGATGGAGAGAAGATAACCAAACTTAAAATGAATAAGTTTGACCTTGTTCCTGACCCTAATGGTGGACGTGCTCAATTGGTTAAGCAGGAGGATGGAGATTTTGAGATAGAGACTGATTATTTGATTCCTGCTGTTTCTCAAGCTGCTGATTTACAACTTTTACCAAAAGAGTGGGATATGAAGCTTACATCATGGAAGACAATTTTGACAAATGGTAAAGACTACATGACCTCAAAAGAGGGTGTTTTTGCAGGTGGAGATTGTGAGTATGGTCCTATGACTATTGTTCATGCTGTTAAACAAGCAAGAAGAGCAGCTTCTGTGATTGGTCGTTACCTATATAATGGTGGTAAGATTACACTAACAGATGATGAGATTATGGAAGACCACCTAGAGAGACTCAAAGTTTATAATAAAAATGAGAAAATTACAGGTTGGATGCCAGGAATTCCAAGACAAGAGAGTGAAAAGCTTGGTGTTGATGAGAGAAAGTATACTCAACGAGAAGTAAATCTTGGTTTCACAGGTGAAGAGGCGATAGCAGAAGCAGAGCGATGTATGCGATGTTACTATATATCGATGGTGGCTGTATGATGAGCAGTATTAGAAATATTGAGCCAAAGGCTATAACTCTTACAATTGATGGAAAAGAGTGTTCAGGTGTTTTTGGACAGACTATTTTGGAGATTGCTAGAGAGAATGATATCTATATCCCAACCATGTGTTACCTAACAAAGGTGTTACCAATTGGGTCATGTCGTATGTGTATTGTTGATGTTGAGGGTGTTGATGGGGCGATTTTGTCTTGTCAAGAGAAAGCGACCGATGGAGCAGTGATTAATACACAAAATGATGAGCTTAACAAAGAGCGTCAAAATATTATGAAACTCTATAACGTAAATCACCCTTTAGAGTGTGGGGTATGTGATAAGAGTGGAGAGTGTGACCTTCAAAACAAGACAATGGAGTTTGCCGTAAGTGGTCAAAACTTTACAACTAAAGACCTACCTCGTCCTGTTGAGAATTGGGGTTCTGTCTCATATGACCCTGCTTTATGTATTATGTGTGAAAAGTGTGTGAGGGTTTCTGTAGAGATTACAGGAGATGAAGCACTAAAAGTTAAGTTTGGAGGATATAGCTCAACTATTGAGAATGTAAAATCTGAATGTAACCATAAAACCCTTGGAGAGGCAGCTGCTGTTTGTCCTGTTGGCGCATTGGTAGATACAAACTTTAAGTATAGTGCAAACGTTTGGGAGTTAAGTAAAGTACCATCATCTTGTCCACACTGTGGGGCAGGGCATGATGTCACTTATGAGGTGAAGCATGGTAAAATCTATCGTGTCACCAATCATGCTGAGTTCTCAACGCTATGTAGTGCTAGTCGTTATGGGTTTGATTTTGATAATGCCAATGTTACTAAAGATAAAAAAGCGTTTGATAGAGCAATTAAAGCGTTTAATGATGCTAAAACTATTATCTTCTCTAATGAGATTTCAAATGAAGAGGCGTTGATTCTTCAAAAGCTAAAAGAGTTAAATGGTTATAAACTTGTCTCTAAAGAGGCAAGAGCCTATCAGAAGTTTATGAGTGCTTATGGCTCTATTACAGGAAAATCTCTCTATAGTGGAAACCTTAAAGCTATTAGTAAGTCAAGAGCTATACTTATCATGGGAATGCGTTTAAATGATGATGCACCTATTGTCAAGTATCATGTTAATATGGCAAGTAAATGGCAGAGAGCTAGAGTTATCTATATGCATCCAATTGCAGATGAAGCGATTGGAAATATTGTGACACAGTTTATGCCATATAGTGTTGGAAGTGAAGAGAGTGTTATTGCTCTTCTGCTTACTACACTACTTAAAGATATTGAACTCTCCGATAGCGTAAAATCATTTTTGGATGGATTGGATATAGAAAAACTATCGGCTAGTTCAGATATTAGTGCAGAGCAGATAGAGATTATGCGTAAGTCACTACTCAAAAAAGTTGGTCTATCTATAGTTGTTGGGGCTGATTTATACGCTCACCCAAGAGCTGAAAATATCGCTAAAATGATTGCACTTCTTGAGAAGTATGCAGGATTTAATGTGATGGTGATTCCACCTGCTGGAAATGCGATGGGTATTGCTCAAATATGTGACCTTGATGATGAGGTAGAGGGAAAAAGTGTTGGATATAATGTTCAAGCTGATTTTACTCTTAGCTCATTTGGAGAGGGAGATTTGGATATGCCTTCATTTATTCAGCAAGAGGGAACATTGACCTCTTATGAGAGACGTGTTGTTCCTATGAACGTTGCTTTAGCATATGGTGGATATATTTTAAATGATATAGCTAATGTTCTAGGCTTGGAGAGTGAATATACAATTGATTATACTAAAAAGCTTCCAATAGATAAAGGCTTTAAAAACCAAGAGTTTGATTCACTTCCAGATAGTTATAGTGCTACAGGTGAAGAGAACCGAGGTTATATTTTGGATGAGGTTATAGTTGATGTTGATGAGTCGATAGAGAATCCTGTAGAGAGTGAAAAGTTAGAGGGAGCAGTTATCTACAACTGTAACCCACAGGAACACTTTTCTGCTCTTACAGGAGAGTCCAAAAACTTAACAATTGAGGCTAATCTTTTAGGTTCACAAGCGTTTGCTGATGTTGCTAGTGTGGGTGATGGAGATAGTATCACTTTTGTAGTAGATGGTGTAATGTTTGAGAGAGTGTTTAAGATTGATACATCTCTAAAGGGAACAATTGCCCTTAATCCTACATTTGATATGGGATTAAGTACGGCTTTGATATCCTCTTATAGATTTAATAGATTAAAAAAAGTAGGTAGCTAATATGAGTGAAATTCAAACAGTAGAAGAGATGATTAGCATAAAAATTGATGGTAAAGAGTATAAAGCTAAAGAGGGTGAATATATCCTTAATGCTGCTCGTGCCAATGATATTTTTATTCCTGCCATCTGTTATCTAACAAGATGTTCTCCAACACTAGCGTGTAGGATATGTCTTGTTGAAGCAGATGGAAAACAGGTTTATTCTTGTAATGCTAAAGTTAAAGATGGTATGGAGATTACTACCTCTACACCAAATATTCTTGAAGAGCGTAGAGCCATTATGGAGGTTTATGATGTAAACCACCCTCTTCAATGTGGTGTTTGTGATAAGAGTGGTGAGTGTGAGTTGCAAAACTACACACTAGAGATGGGTGTAGATTCTCAAACTTATACTATCGCTGATACAAAAAGAGAGGTTAAAAATTGGAGTAGTGTTCTTCATTATGATGCAGGACTCTGTATTGTATGTGAAAGATGTACCACTGTCTGTAAAGATATGATTGGTGATGCTGCAATAAAAACAACTAAAAGAGGTGGAGATGCACTAGATAAAGGTCTAAAAGGTTCAATGCCAAAAGATGCTTATGCTATGTGGAATAAACTTCAAAAATCTGTTATTGCTCCAAGTAATGGAACAGAGTTTACTAACTGTAGTGATTGTGGTGAGTGTACAGCTGTCTGTCCAGTTGGTGCATTAGTAAGTAGAGACTTCCAATATAGCTCAAACGCTTGGGACTTAAAACGAACACCTGCAACCTGTGCACACTGTAGTAGTGGATGTCAAATCTATTATGAGACAAAACCGACCTCTATTAGTGATAGAAGTGAAAAAATCTTCCGTGTAACAAATGAGTGGAACTATGTCTCTCTTTGTGGCGCAGGACGATTTGGTTATGACTTTGAAAATAGGGTAGAGGGAAAAGATGAGAAAGCATTTGCTAAAGCGATAGAAGCTTTTAATAAAGCAAAAGTGATTCACTTTAACTCTACTATTACAAATGAAGAGGCTATGATGCTTCAAAATTTAAAAGAGAGAAAAGGGATTAAGCTTATCAACCGTGAGGCTAGAGCATTCCAAAGATTCCTTAGCTTCTATGCGAATGCTTCTGGAAACTCTCTATATACAACTGATTTCAAAGAGGTTATGAAAACTGATTTTGTAATGAGTGTTGGTTCATCTCTAAGAAATGATAACCCAAATGCAAGATATGCTTTTAATAATGTTCAAAAGATGAATAAAGGAGCAGGTCTTTACTTTCACCCAGTTGGAGATAGATTAGTACCTACTTTTGGTAAGGCTGTTGAGACTTTTGCTCATCAAGTTGGTCATGAAGAGGCAGTACTTCTCTTTATCATCAAACTATTTGCTGATGAAGATAAGCTTCCAAGTTCAGTAAAAGAGCAACTTGACACTGATTTTGTAGAGCTTTTGGGTGGAGATAGTGCGAAGTTTGAGAAATCATTTGAGAAGATGATGAAGAAAAAAGAGTCATTCTCTCTTATGATAGGTGAAGATTTATATTTCCATAAAAAAGCAGAAAATATTGCAAAACTTATTGCTGTAATTGAAAACTCTTCTAATATTAAAGTAGCGATGATTCCACCAAAAACAAATTCATTAGGAGTTGCACTTATCTGTGACCTTGATGATGAAGCTGATGGGTTTACTATCGGTTATAACGAATCTGGTGACTTTAAACTTTCGGCTCTTGGTGATGGAGATTTAGATATTCCTGCTATGAATCAACAAGAGGGAACTTTGACCAATATGCATAAGAGAGTAACACCAACAAACGCAGCGTTGGAGTATAAAGGTTATGTTCTTAATGATATTATGAGAGAGGTAGCCTCTGCTCCTAAATATACAATTGATTGGACAGTTCATCTTCCAGTTGATAAAGGTTTTAAAGCTGTTGATTTTGACTCTCTTCCAAATGGTTATACCAATGATGGAACAGAGAATAGAGGTTATACTCTAAGTGTAACTACTAAAGAGGTTGATGAGGTTAGTGTTGATAAGTTTGATGATTCTGATACTTTAGAGGGTGATATTGCTTATAGATGTAATCCTCAAAGACAGTTTAACGATTTCTCTGATAAAGCACATGAGATTTTTGAAGAGTTTGCACTATATGCTAGTCCTGCTAGAGCAGAGGCGTTGGGTAAGAAGGTAGAGATTGAGTTTGAGAATGGTAGCTTGACACTTGATGTGGTAGTTGATGATAGGATGGAGGGTGACATTGTTGCTATTCCTGATTTTAAAAGTGCTAAAAATATCTATGAACTCTTTGGTGAGTCAAGATATCAAACAGTAACAATTAAGGAGGTATAAAAATGGATGCAACAGTATTACCAGAGGTAACATCTGCTGGTGTCATTATCAAAGCAGTTTTGATTTTGGCAGTTATAGCAGCAATTGCAGGGTTTGGTACATATATCGAGAGGAAAATACTTGCATTTATGCAAAGAAGATTAGGCCCACAACACGTAGGCCCTTATGGTCTATTACAGTTAGCAGCAGATGGTATTAAACTCTTTACAAAAGAGGATATTATCCCTCAACACGCTAATAAAATTATATTTGCAGTAGCTCCTGTTATTACGGCAGCTACAGCATTTATTGCTCTTGCCGCTGTGCCTGTATTTCCTGGGTTTACTATCCCTTTTGTAGATGTATATGTTCCATCAATTGCAGCAGATATCAATGTCGGTATTCTGTTTGTTCTTGGAATGATGGCAGCAGGACTTTATGGACCACTATTAGCAGGTATGGCACAATCAAATAAATGGGGTATTATCGGAAGTGCAAGAACAGCAATTCAATTTCTATCTTATGAAGTTGTAACAGGTCTTTCAATTTTAGCTCCAATTATGATGGTTGGCTCTTTATCATTTGTAGATTTTAATGAAGCACAAGCAGATGGTACATGGTTGGTAGTATATCAACCAGTTGCATTTATCCTTTTCTTAATTGCAGGATTTGCAGAGACAAACAGAACACCATTTGACCTTTTAGAGCATGAAGCAGAGATTATCTCTGGATATGTAACAGAGTATAGTGGTATGAGATGGGGTCTATTCTTTATTGGAGAGTATGCAAACATGATTACTATTGGTGTTATTGCATCAGTTGTTTTCCTTGGTGGATATAATGACTTCTGGATTTTCCCTGGTTGGTTTATGATTATCGGTAAGATTGCCTTCTCATTCTTCTTTATGTTATGGGTAAGAGCAGCATGGCCTCACGTTAGACCTGACCAGCTTATGTGGTTATGTTGGAAAGTATTGATGCCTTTAGCAGTTGTCAATGTAGTTATCACGGGTATCGTGATGATGATAGTATAAGGAGTAGATATGAGTTTAGAACAATTTAGAAATAGAAATGTTGGAACACAGAACTACAAAAAGTTAGACTTGGACCACTCTCCTATTACAGGATTTGGTCAGTTTAAGCAGGTAGTTTCCAGAACATTTAAGCCAGAGCTTTTTGTGGGTCTTTGGGTAACATTTAGAGAGATGTTAAATGCTTTGATTGGTGGAAAGATGCATACCACATCTTATCCATTTGAAAAGCTTCCTATATCACCAAGATATAGAGCTATTCATGAGATGTTAAGACTTCTTGAGAGTGGACACTATAGATGTATTGGATGTGGTCTTTGTGAAAAAATCTGTATCTCTAACTGTATCACTATGGATACAAGATATGATGAGAATCAGAGAAAAGAGGTAAGTGAGTATACTATTAACTTTGGTAGATGTATCTTCTGTGGCTATTGTGCAGAGGTTTGTCCAGAGTTAGCAATTGTACATGGACAGCGATATGAGACAGCATCTGAGCAGAGAGCTAGTTTCTCACTCTTTGAAGATATGTTGACACCAATTGACCAGCTAAATCTCCAACAAGAGTATCAAGGCTTTGGTGCAGTTAGTCCTAATGCTGATGATAACATCAAAAAAACGCCATTAGCGTACTAAGAAGGAGAAGAATATGTATGAGTTTATAGCCTTTTATGTCTTTGCAATATCGACCACGATACTGTTTTTGATTACGGCGTTTAGTAAAAATGTTCTCTATGCCATGACAGCATTGGCAGCAGGGATGGTGATGATTTCAGGATTTTTCTTCCTTTTAGGAGCAGATTTCTTGGGTGTTGTTCAGTTGATAGTTTATGTAGGTGCTGTAATGGCACTCTATGCCTTTGCAATGATGTTTTTTGATGCTACAAAAGATATCAAAGAGAAACACGCTAATCCTGCTATAGTATTTTTACTTGGTGGATTGATGGCAGTTGTATTTGTTGTAATGTTTTCAGCACCAATTATTGGTGAAAATATTATTGGAACATCAAACTATCCTATCGGGTATGCAGAGGGTTTAGGTGCATTTGGTAATGCACAAGATGTAGGTTTAGTTTTATTTACTAAATATCTAATTCCATTTGAGTTAGCAGCCGTTATGTTACTTGTAGCGATGATAGCAGGAATTATATTGGCAGGTAAAAAGATGGACCACTCACTAACAACTACAGAAGAGCAGATTCATGAAGCAGATGATGAAATTTTAAAGGAGACCAAATGATAGGTGTTAGTCACTACCTTATACTATCAGGAATACTGTTTAGTATAGGATTTATGGGAGTACTTAGAAGAAAAAATCTTTTAATGCTATTCTTTGCTACAGAGGTGATGCTAAATGCAGTAAATATTGCTTTTGCAGCAATTGGAAATTATTATGGTGATTTATCAGGTCAAATGTTTGCCTTTTTTGTCATCGCAGTTGCAGCTTCTGAAGTTGCTGTTGGTTTGGGACTGTTGATTTTGTTACACAAAAAATATGGTAGCCTTGACCTTGAAGTTATCTCAACAATGAAAGGATAAGTAGAATGGAAAGTTTAGTATATATAGCACTCTTTGCTCCTTTTGTTGGGTCACTGTTTGCTGGGCTCTTTTTTGCTAGAAGCCCTAAGACTCATCTTGTGGGTATTGTAAATTCATCACTTATCGGTATCGCGTTTATATCTTCTGTATTCTTGTTTATGAATGTATCAGAGTATGGTGCGATAGAGGTGACAATGATGAACTGGATTAGTGTAGGTGATTTAAATATCCCATTTGGATTCTTGGTAGATGAAGTATCTGTAACTATGATGGTTGTTGTCTCTTTGGTTTCAACTATTGTACATATCTACTCTACAGGGTATATGGACCATGATAAATCTTATAATAGATTCTTCGCTTACCTCTCAGCATTTGTATTTTCAATGATGATTTTGGTTATGAGTGATAACTTTGCAGGACTATTTATTGGTTGGGAAGGTGTTGGTGTCTGTTCATGGTTACTAATTGGTTTTTGGTATCATAAAGAGGACAAAACATTTGAAGAGAATCCATCAATCTCACCATCATGGGCAGCAAACGAAGCATTTATTATGAACCGTGTAGCTGACCTTGGTATGCTTGTTGGTATCTTTTTGATTTACTGGAATGTTGGTTCACTTCAATATAATGTAGTATTTGATGCACTTCCACATCTTAAAGATGGTCTTTTAGTCTCAATTGCAATTGCACTATTTATTGGTGCAATGGGTAAATCGGCACAGTTTCCATTTCATACATGGTTAACTGATGCGATGGAAGGTCCTACACCTGTTTCTGCTCTTATTCACGCAGCTACAATGGTAACAGCAGGGGTTTTCCTTGTAATTAGAGCAAATCCACTATTCTCATTAGAAGCAGTTCATGGAGTATCTATGTTTATCGCTTCTCTTGGAGCATTTGTAGCATTCTATGCAGCTTCTATGGCACTAAGTGCTAGAGATATCAAACGTATTGTTGCACTCTCTACCCTATCTCAACTTGGGTATATGTTTGCAGCAGCTGGTCTTGGTGCGTATTGGATTGCACTTTTCCACCTTGCAGCACACGCATTCTTTAAAGCGTTGTTATTCTTGGGTGCTGGTAACGTTATGCACGCAATGGATGATGAGCTTGATATCTTTAAGATGGGTGGAATGAGAAACGTGATGAGAGGCTCTTATATCTATATGGGTATCGCCTCTTTCGCACTAGCAGGTCTTCCTATTATGGCAGGTTTCTACTCAAAAGATGCGATTATCGAAACAGCATTTAATGATGGTAGCTTTATTATTTGGGGAATTTTAGTAATTACAGCAGGAATGACAGCATTCTATAGCTTTAGACAAGTATTCTTTACTTTCCATGGTGAAGAGCGTTATAAAGCACTTGGTTTCCACCCTCACGATATGTACAAATACGTACTTGTAGCAATGGCACCATTGGCTGTTCTTGCTATCTCATTTGGTTGGTTTATGAAGAGTTATGAACACTTCATTACAAAAAATCTTCCAGAGTATCACATGAGTGAGCATACGCACCATATCGCTTGGGCATTGGGTCTTTTGGTTATTGCATTTGCAGTTACAGGTATCTATATTGCTTATAAAAAGTATGCAGGAAAAGGTTCTAATGCGTGGAAACGAGATGTTGAGTTTGAGAAATCATTCTTCTATAAACTAGTAGCAAATCAATATTATGTACCAAAATTCTATGATGAGTTCTTGGTAAAACCTTATACTGTAATTTCAGAGAAATTCTGGGCAATAGATAAGGCAGTTGTTGATGGTACAGTTGATATGATTGCTAAAGTTATTTACAAAACTGGTGATGTGTCAAGAGGAATGCAAACAGGTAACCTCTCATCATATCTAAATATGATGGGTGCAGGTGCACTGTTATTAGTACTAGCAGCAGCAATATCTGCTGTCTTTGGTTAAGGAGAGGCTATGAGTCATATATTAAGTGTATTAATATTTTTCCCTGCTCTTGCAGGGGTATTAGGATTTGTTGTTGATAAGAAATCTGCAAAAGCTTATGGTATTTCCGTAGCAGCTGTAGAGCTTTTATTGGCGATTTGGTTATGGATAGCATTTGATAATAGCAATCCAGGTATGCAGTTTACTGAGTTTGCACCAATTATATCTCAGTTTGGTATCTCGTACAATGTAGGGGTTGATGGAATTTCCCTCTTTATTGTTATTATGGCAGCATTGATTACACTGCTTGGTATTATCTTGCTTGATGAGGATAAGATTCCAAATATGAAAAACATGATTGTCTCTCTACTTTTCCTAGAGATGACAATGGTAGGTGTTTTTGTAACATTAGATGCGATTATGTTCTATCTATACTGGGAGCTTTCACTAGTTCCAATGCTCTATATAATTGGAGCATGGGGTGGACCAACACGTGTTTATGCCGCTATTAAGTTTTTCCTCTATACATTTGCAGGTTCACTTATAATGTTGGTTGGTATTTTGTCTATGGCATTCTATTACCAAGAGGCAGCAGGTGTTTGGTCATTTAACCTTTTAGATTGGTATCAGTTGATTCTACCAGCAGAGATGCAATTTTGGCTATTTTTGGCTTTCTTTGTTGGTTTTGCTTTCAAAGTTCCAATGTTCCCATTCCATACATGGTTACCACACGCTCACGGACAAGCACCAACTATTGGTTCTGTAATCCTTGCAGCGGTACTTCTAAAGATGGGTACATATGGTTTTGTAAGATTTTCACTTCCATTGTTTCCAGATGCGTCTGTTGAGATGATTCCATTTATTATGGTATTATCACTTATCATGGTTGTATATACAGCTATGGTAGCATTTGCTCAAAAAGATATGAAGCAGGTTATTGCATACTCATCAGTATCTCATATGGGTATTATTATGATTGGTGTTTTTGCAATGAATGCAGAGGGTTTAGGAGGTTCAATCTTCCTTATGCTATCTCACGGAATTGTTTCAGGGGCTCTGTTTATGCTTGTTGGTGTTATCTATGAGCGAACAGGAACTAAAATTATGGATGAGTTTGGTGGTTTAGCATCTGTTATGCCAGTTTATGCAACCATTTATGGTGTAATGCTTATGGCTTCAGTTGGACTTCCTCTTACTATTGGATTTGTTGGTGAGTTTTTAGTTTTACTTGGTTTCTATAAAGTTTCAGTTATTGGTACTATTATTGCAGGTTCTACTATTATCATTGGCTCTGTTTATATGTTAAATCTTTTCAAAAAATCTTTCTTTGGACCGCTTAAACATGAGAAAAATAGAGGTTTAAAAGATTTAAATAGAAGAGAGTTAACAGCACTATTACCATTAGTAGCAATAGTTGTTTGGTTAGGTGTTTATCCTAAACCAGTATTAGGACCAATTGATAGTTCAGTAAAAGACCTTATCAGTTTCATGGAGAGTAAAGCACAGACTCAAGAGGCAAAAGATGTTATTATCGTCAGTAAAAGTGCTAAGGAGGCAGAGTAATGATAAATCCACAAACTATTAGTTTAGAATCATTAAACATGGTAACTTTAGCACCAATGCTTATTGCTATTGTTGGTGGTTTGGTTATTTTAATAATTGATTTGTTTAAAGAGAATATACACAAGTCTCTTTATGTAATGTTGACCACTCTTATTCTTTTGGTAGACCTTGGAGCAGTTCTTGGTCTTACTGTAAATGAGAGAGGTTTCTTTGATGTGATGCTTATGGATGGTTTAGCTATTATAACGCAGATTATTATTATCTCAGCATCACTTCTATTTATCCCACTAGCATTGACTTCAAAAAGATTCCATGAGTACTCATATCCTGAGTTCTTTGCTCTCTTTTTGTTTATGGTAGCAGGATTACAGTTTATGGTAAGTAGTGATAACTTGATTTTGATTTTTATCGGTCTTGAGACATCATCACTATCTCTCTATACATTAATAGCACTTCACAACAGAAGTAACTCATTTGAGGCGGCAGTGAAGTACTTTACAATGGGTGCATTGGCAGCTGGTTTCTTTACAATGGGGTCTGCTATTCTTTATGGTTTAAGTGGAAGCTTAGAGCTTAATCAGATAGCTGTAGCACTTCAAGCTAGAATAGCTGAACCAGGAATGTTATCACTAATGATAGGTGGAGCGGCGATGTTATTAGCAGCTTTCTCCTTTAAACTATCTCTATTCCCATTCCATACATGGGCTCCAGATGTTTACGAGGGAGCGTCAGCACCACTAGCAGGATTTATGTCAATTGTTCCAAAAGTTACAGCAGCTGTTGTATCTATTCGTATTTTTGAGATGTTTATCAATATTGGTGTAGAGTGGGTACAGATGGCAATTCTTGTTCTCTCCGTGCTTACTATGACTATTGCAAATATCATGGCACTGGTACAAGAGGATGTAAAACGTATGTTAGCATACTCATCTATCTCTCATGCAGGTTTTATTATGGCAGCAATTGCGATTGCAACAACCAAAGCAAATTCAGCAGTATTCCTATATTATGGTCTATTCATGTTTACTAACATGGGTGCATTTGCGATGTTATGGGTAAGTAGACATAAGCATAATGTTCACCACTCACGATATGACCACCCATACGAAAAGTTCTCAGGAATGATTAAAATTATGCCAATGGGTGCAGTTGTAATGGCACTCTTCATGTTATCTCTAGCAGGTGTACCACCATTCTCTGTATTTTGGGGTAAAATCTATGTAATGAGTTCAGCAATTGATGTAGGTATGATTTGGTTAGCAATTGTAATGGGTGTAAACTCAGCAATTTCAGCATACTATTACCTAAAATTAATTGTCTATATGTTCTTAAAAGAGCCAACAGAGCAAGTAAAAGAGACAGTAGTATACTACAACGTATCTAAGCCTCTTATGACAGTTCTAGGTCTTACAGTATTTGTAACAGTAGGTTCAATGTTCTACGTTGACCCACTTTTAGATTACATCACTGAAATGGTTAAGGTTAGTGGATATTAATCTTAAACACTTCATCTAGTCAGACCTCTTGGTCTGACTACTTCTTTTCTTTAGTAAAAAATTAAAAAACATACCCAATATTTTGTAGTAGTATTTTATCTTGATATCTTAACCGTCAAATAGTTAACAGCAATAGAGATATCAGAAAGCCCCTCGCTTTTGTCTTCGAGCATATTGAAATAGTCCAAATCCAAATCAATCTCTGTGAAATAGTTGTCTAACGCAACAGATACAGACTCATCTTTTCTCTTGAAATCAAGTAAATCTTTGGTCGCTTTTGATGTGATGGAGCGAACAATGGTATCAAGCTGATTTTTGATGGTCTCATCATTTGGATGTGTTAGCTTTTTGTTCTCTAACGCCATCACAAAATCTACTATTTTTAGCTTTTTGCTGATACAGAAAAACGCTTCGATAACCTCATGGAATGTGTGGCTAGAGCTAAACTCTATCTTTAGAATTTCGGCAATGAACTTGATATGACCAATCATATTTAAGAAGTAGTTTAGCTCTACATCAAGACCTCTGAACTTGATAGAGTTATTGGAAATCACCTTTTGGAGAATATCCTGCACAGCACCCTTGTATGAGAGAATCGTATTGAAATTCAGCTCTTCTTCATTTAGCTCTATCATCGAGTTTAGAGCATAAGCAATAGAGTTCTCTATGCTAATAAACGCTTCATATTGATGTTTTGTTGAGATGTTAAAATCACTTAAGAATAGCAGTTTTCTAGCATCCGTAGCATCAAACAGTCTATTTAGAATCAAGTAGGATTTGATTTTCATCAAAAACTTCTCTTTGCCAAGCTTGTCAAAATCGGATACAAATGTAGAGCCTGTAGCGTTGATAATCTTGTTTGAGACAATAAGAGCCACAATCTCTTTTTTTAGAGGATGCAGAGATAGCTTCTCATCAAATTTAGCCACAAGAGCTTTTGGAAAGTATTTGTGGAAGTAGTAATCAAACGCTTTATCATTAATCATATCCGATTCAAGCAGAAGTTGCTGTACAAAAATCTTTGAGTAGAGAGTTAACGTTGCCAACATAGGTCTGATGATTTTATTGTCATGCGTCTCTAGCTTTTTGAGTAGAAAATCACGCTTGTTAAAAATCTCAACGTGTCTCTGTAGCACCTCAACAGCCTCCTCAAATGACTCAAAATTCTCTTTTGAACGCTCCTCATCCAAAGAGATAGATAGAGCCTGTCTGTAGTTGG
>Ga0256827_10000784_pt1 | contig 20083 bp, 21 predicted proteins | sample CV84metaG_FD_185977 | JGI IMG/M metagenome (GOLD analysis project Ga0256827, IMG submission 185977) | Hydrothermal vent microbial communities from East Pacific Rise, Pacific Ocean - CV84 | ecosystem: Environmental > Aquatic > Marine > Hydrothermal vents | place: Pacific Ocean: East Pacific Rise... | reverse complement strand
CAGCCACTTCAAACACGAAGTACTCACTAAACAGTGGCTCCATAGCTCAGTTGGTAGAGCAAAGGATTGAAAATCCTTGTGTCGGCGGTTCGATTCCGTCTGGCGCCACCACTTATTAAATTTTCTCCCTATATTTTAAAATTTCAAATACCTACTTTTTACAAAAACAATTTTTCTGTTACTTTTTTAATATAAAGCTACCCTACAAAAATATTTTAAAAATTATTTTTTATTTAATTATATAATCATTTATGATAGATTTTCAAATAAGTCTATAAAGAAGGATAGAGAATGAAAAAGAGTTTATTATTGTTTTTATTGCTATTTTCAACCATGACCCTAACTCTAGCTGACTCCACACTTGAAAAAGAGGGCTATTTGAAGAAAGAAGAAGAGCTTAAAGTAAAATTGGTTCATATATTGGAGAGTCTGAAAAAGTTTAAACAGGAGAAGAATAGTAAAATTGAAACCCTTAATCACAAGTTAAATCTATTGAAAAAAGAGTTCTCTCTGTATAAAAAAGTCAAAGAGAAAAAAATAAAAAAGATGAGTCAAGAGCTTAAGAGTATTAGAAAAAAACTTGTACAAAAAGAACATTCAAGTCGAGAAAAGCAAACTTCCCAAAATATAAAAATGCTACAACCTAGTTTTATACCAAAGATAAACAATCTACCTTGGGTTGAAATTGTGGTAGAAGATGGTCTAAATATTTACCAATTGGCATTAAAATATTATGGTGATGAGAAACAATACAAGTATATCTATGCAGCGAATCAACAAACTATCCCTAATAACTATAAAATTACAGATGGAATGTCACTAAAAATTCCTATGCCAGACTCATTTTAAGAAGAAAATATAACCCGTTAAATATAAATTAATACTATATTTAATTATAATATTTTTTGGATACAATGAGAAATATAAATGACTACCAACTAAAGGAGTAGGCGTGAGACTAGAGAACTTTACCATCTTATATGTAGAGGATGATTTAACAACCCAAGAGATTATAAAAGATATTTTAAGCTCCTCTTCCAAAGAGGTCTTTATAGCAAATGATGGTCAAGAGGGATTAGAGTTATATAAAGAGAAACAACCAGATATTGTTTTAAGTGATATCGCTATGCCAAACATGGATGGATTAGAGATGAGTGAAGCGATTAAAAAAATGAATCCGACTCAACCTATTGCTTTATTTACTGCATTTAGTGAATCAGCTTTTTTAAAAAGAGCAGCTGAATTAGGGGTTGCAACCTATATTTTAAAACCACTTGATGAAGAGCAATTTTTTAATTCCTTAAATTATATGGCTCTTGAGATTGAGTTAGAAAAGATGAAAAGTGAGCAGTAATTATGGAAACAAATTTAAAAAAAATATCGGACTTGATTAATAATCAAAAAAATATAGAAGATGAAAAAAAATTTAAATTAGCCTCTGCAAGTTTAGTCTGTACAATTGTAGATATCAATCAACTTCCTCCCAAAAAATATTGTAAGCTTTTTCAAGACAACCTTAATCTACCTCAAAATGAGTTTGAATTAATCCAAAGAGAACTCAATAATGATGCCTTAAATATTGAAGATAAGGTCTCTTATATAAAAAATGAGCTCAATAACAATATGTATCAAATTATGGAGTTTTTAAAGATACTCAATAAGTTTGCTATTGTTAATGGATGTACGCAAAAAAGCTACAGAGAATTTGAACTTATTCGAGACAAATTTTTAAGAGAATTCTACTAGAGAAGAGAATTCTCTCTTCTTTTAGATATTATAAGCCCAATCCGTGGTATCTCTTTTTAGAGTAATTGTTGTTAAAAGACCCTCTTCAAAATTTTTACTCATGAGTGAACCTTTCATCGATTTTTCTATAATCATTTTAGACATATAGAGTCCTATTCCTGTCCCTTGACTTTGAAATTTGGTCGTAAAATATGGTTCAAAAATTCGTTCAAGGATTTCACTATCAACACCTCCTCCATTATCTTGAATCATAATGGAAACTTCATCAGCAGAAAGAAGAGTAGAAATGATAACCTTTGGATGAGTTATACTCCTCTCAACTAAAGCATCTTTAGAGTTATTAAATATATTAAGCAGTACTTGAATCAACTCATTTCTATATGAATTTATTTCAATATCTATGCTCACACAGTAAATAATTTCTATTTTATGTTCAATATAACTATCTGTTACAAAGCGTATAGCACCTTCAATAGCTTGGTTAACACTAAATAACTCTTTTACTTTATTGGGTTTATAAAAGTTTTTGAAGTCATCAATCGTAGCACTCATATTTTGAATAATATCATTCGACTTTTCTTTAAATAGATTCATCTCTTCCTCTGTTAATTTTCCCCTTTTAAACTTAATTCCAAGCCCAACATTTAAAGCACTAAGAGCATTTAAAGGTTGCCTCCATTGATGTGCGATATTCCCAATCATTTCACCCATTGCTGCCATTTTAGCTTGCTGTTTCATCATCTCTTGTTCCTCCTCTTTTGAAGGATATAATCGATATTTTTTTAAACTCATAGCATAAAACCTTTCTATCTGATATTGCATCAAACCCTATAAATAGTTAAAAAACTCTTATTTATTCATAGGAAACCCTATATTTTTCACTAATTGATACACATAAATTGTACTTTGAGTTTACTTTTGTTATCATATAAAAAAACAATAACGAGTACTTTTAATGAAAAAACACTATCTATTTTCTCAGCCTCATCAGCCTCTTTTTCTTTTGGCTTTTATAAATGCACTTATATCTATGTTTCTCTTTATGCTCTTATTCAAAGGTATTGTAAGTTCTGAGATTTTAAGTCTCAATTACCATACCTACTCGTTTATATTTCTGCTATTTACACCCTCTTTTTTAGCTTTTTTATTTACAACATTTCCACGTTTTTCGGCAACTCCTCCAATCGAACAACAAGAGTATCTAAGAGTATTTAAACTATTTATTGCAGGATCTATCGCTTTTCATGTAGGAATATTTACATCAACCATTATCTTTACAATTGGAATGATTTTAACATTTTTAGCACATCTCTATGCCTCTTATATTCTTTATAACATTTATATATCATCTAAAATGGAAGAGAAACAGGATCAAGCGTGGATTTTAATCGCTATGGGATTTGGAATTTTCTCTCATTTTATTTTTATTCTCAGTATTTGGATACCAAGCCTCCATACCTTATCCATTGAAATCTCTATATATTTATATCTCTTTATCCTTATATTTACTGTTGCACAAAGAATGGTTCCATTCTTCTCTCATACCCCAATAGAGAAGCATCTTGAACGGCTCAAAGTTATTATTGGTCTATTAGGGCTACATATTATATTAGAGATGATTCAAACACACTCCTCTTTTTTAGTCGATTCCCTTCTAGCATACTTAACGACTAAAGAGCTATTGAGATGGAAACTTCCATTCCCCAATCCCAATCCCTTAATTTGGATTTTACATCTCGCTCTCTATTGGATTCCTATCGCTTTTTTACTTAGTGCTATAACCAACATTATTACATTAAGTACAGGAGTTAACTTCCTCTCCTTAGGAGTACACACGTTAACTCTAGGTTTTTTCCTTACCATGCTTATAGGATTTGGAACACGTGTAACGCTTGGTCATTCAGGAAATATGATGCATGCAGATAGATTAACAACAACCCTTTTTTATTGGACACAAGTTGTTGTACTCATACGAATACTAACCTCAATAGCTGTTGCTATCAAATGGAATTTTGTTCTATTTTTTGATCTATCAATTACTGTATGGATGGTTCTATTTGGATTGTGGGCAAGTAGATTTTTTCCCGTTCTCTTCTCAGGAAAGAAATTAAAGAGTTAAGAAGAGAGAAAAAATTCTAAATTTTCTATACTTTATTTAAGAAGTAAAGAGAAACAAAGAGTTTTTTTGCTAAAATTCGCCAAATTATAGACTCTTAAACTCTTCTATGGGTAGAGACTAACATCTAAATAGTTACTGAACAAAGGAAAATGACACATGGCACATCATAAGTCAACGATTAAGCGTATTAGACAAACTGCTAAAAGAACAGAGAGAAACAGATATTATAGAACTCGATTCAAAAATATCGTTAAAGCTGTAGTTGTAGCAACAGAATCTAATGATAAAACAGCAGCTCAAGAAGCATTTAAAGTTGCAAACAGACAAATCCATAAAATGGTAAGTAAAGGTTTTATTAAAAAATCTACAGCTTCAAGAAAAGTAAGTAGACTTAACCTTATGATCAACAAAATAGAAGCTGCATAACTTACGCTTCCTTTTATATCAAGCCTCTGAAAAGAGGATTTGATATTTCTCTTTTAAAATTTACAAATCCACTATTAGGTTTCTCCTATGTTTAAAGAAAAACTCCAACCATTCATTGACCGATATAACGAAATAAATACCCTCTTAAGTTCTCCAGATATTGCCTCTGATATTAAAAGAATGACCGATTTAGGACGAGAGCAATCCAAACTAAGTCAATTGGTCGAAAAAGCCAATCTATACATAGAGACAGCTGATGCTATTGTAGAGAACAAAGAACTTCTCGGTGATGCGGAACTAGGAGAACTAGCAAAAGAGGAGCTTAATGAGCTAGAGCCTCTTCTTCCTCAACTTGAAGAGGAGATTAAAGTTTTAATGATTCCTAGTGACCCGAATGATGATAAAAATATTATCTTAGAACTTCGAGCAGGTGCAGGAGGAGACGAAGCAGCCCTCTTTGTTGCAGATGTATTTAAAATGTACCTCCGTCATGCAGAACAAGTAGGATGGAAAGTGGAGATTATCTGCTCTTCTGATGGAACAGCAGGTGGATATAAAGAGATTATTGCACAGGTCAATGGAGAAGGTGTCTACTCTCAACTTAAATTTGAAGCAGGGATTCATAGAGTTCAACGTGTGCCTGATACAGAGACACAAGGACGTGTTCATACTTCAGCTATTACCGTAGCTGTTATTCCTGAAGTTGATGATGTGGAAGTGGAACTAAAGCCAAATGATATCAAGATGGATGTATACCGTTCAAGTGGTTGTGGTGGACAATCGGTAAATACCACTGACTCAGCTGTACGGCTAACGCATATTCCAACAGGTATTGTTGCAGCAATTCAAGATGAAAAATCTCAACATAAAAATAGAGATAAGGCGATGAAAGTACTAAAGGCAAGAGTCTATGAAGCACAACTCCAAGCACAACTGGATGAGACTTCTGCACAACGAAAACTTCAAGTTGGTACAGGTAGCCGTTCTGAAAAAATAAGAACCTATAACTACCCACAAAATCGTCTAACAGACCATAGAATTGATTTAACTCTATATTCACTTGATAGAATCATGAATGATGGAAACTTAAAGCTCGTACTAGACCCTCTCAATGCCCATGCTCAAGCTGAAGCTATTCAAGAGGCAGGGCTATAAATCATCCTGCCATCGTAAAGCAATTTTCTTGAACTCATCCTTAAGTTCAAGAAAAGCATCTATTAACTCTGGACTATAGACGGTACTCCTTGCTTCAATAATAATATTTTCTGCTTTCTCAAATGAAAAAGCCTCTTTATAACGCCGTTTACTTATCAGTGCATCATAAACATCTGCCAATGCCATAAACTGTGCCTCAAGTGGGATTTCATCCTCTTTTAAACCCATAGGATATCCCTTTCCATCCCATCGTTCATGATGATAATAGGCAATATTATAAGCGACTTTTAAAAAATTATTCTTACTATAAGCATTAATTGTATTTTGAATTACATTTTTTCCTAAGGTGGAGTGTGTTTTCATAATCTCATACTCCTCCTCTGTTAATTTTCCTGGCTTCTTTAAAATAGCATCAGGAATACCAATTTTTCCAATATCATGTAGAGGTGCTGCCTCATGCATTGCATGAATATACTCTGGTGTAAGAATATCCAGATACATTTTTTTCTTATAAAAATAGTCTGCCAAGAGCTTTACATAATTTTTCGTTCTTAAAATATGTGCACCTGTCTCATCATCATGCATACTAGCAATCAGAGAGATACTATCTACCATTGCAGAATGTGATTCCATTAGTGCTTGTTGAGCCTTCTCTTGCTCTTTGACATGTAAAAATATAAAATACAAACTCATAATAAAGAAAAAATCCAAAAACGGAATCCATAAATATCCTATAGAAATGTAAATATGAGAGAGGTATGAAACAATCAAGACCATGATACTTAAAGACATTGTTGTAATAAAAAGTATTAATAAGGCAATATACCAACGCTTAAAAAGAAACCAAATAATAAGAAGAGAGAGAAGTATTGATAGAATAAGGTTTATCTCTTTATATATATGAGGTTGAGAATAGAGTTGATCTTCTAAAATATTTTCAATAACCATTGCATGAATCATCGTATTTGATATTTTTTGACGATTTGGTAAGAAATACCTATCTTCAATAGCACTAGAACCAATTAAGACTATCTTATCTTTTATACTCTCCATAGAAATTTTTCCATTGAGTATATCGATTGCTGATATTACCTTAGGCAATACATTATGAAAGTTTAATAAAACAGAGGCATCTCTATCAATAATAAAACTGTGTTCTAATAGAGAAAATTTATCTTTATATCTACTCTCTTTTAACCTATCAAGCGTCAATAGAGTGGCTAAAGCAAAAGAAGGAATAGTCCTATCTTTATAATTCATAAATAGTGGTACACGACGTAAAAAACCATCTGAATCTACTTGAACATTCAAAAATCCAAAATTTTTAATACTTTTTTGAATATTAGGATGATTGCAAAATGCATAATTACGCTTTATAAAAGTATCATTAGGAGGAAAAATAACTTTAGGATAAACAAAATCAGAACATTTATGTACCAAAGATGGTTTCTCTAGTAAAAAGATTGAACCTGTCACATTAGATTTCTCGAGACTATTAATCAGAAGTAAATCATTATCTTTTAATGATTTTGCCAAACTTGGCATCTCTATATCATAATTAAATACCTCTTTATAAAATGCTTGTATATTAACAGGAGACATCCTATCTTTTTCAGAGAAAATTAAATTTAAACCAATGGTTTTAGGCTTCATTAATCCTATCTGATTAATTAATTTTGCATTAATAATTCTTGGCCATGGCCATTGACCATACCTATGGAGACTATCTTCATCAATATCAACAATTACAACATGCTCTTCTTTCTTTTTATTAAAAAGGGATACACTATTTTTTCCATTCACTTCTACCAAAAAATCATACAACCTATAGTCTAAATTCTGTATAATCTGAAAGTGATAGAGATAGAGATGTAACATTAAGGCAACAAAAACAACTCCACCATATTTTAAAATTCTCATTTTCATACTTTATAACTAATTTTTGTTATGACTTCTCTCTAATTTTTACACATAGGTTATTAATAAAAAATTAATTTTTATTCAAATTATCATATCTAAATAGTGAAGGGTAAAAAAGAAGGAAAGATCATCAACAAGAGTTTCTCTTAAGCATATAGTAACAGTAAATAGTATATTTAAAATAACTATAAACTCTTTTTCACTAAAACTACTATTTCTTTGTTACAAAAAATCACTTTTTTTTTTTAAGATTTACTAAATGTGAGCTTTTCAGTCACTAAAAGACAATTAAAGTCCTGGACGAAGAGGTAATGGTGGTTGTTGTTCTTTTTTTTCAAGTTCTTTTTCTCTTAATGCGAGCTCTTTTTCCCATTCTGACATCTCTAGTTCTCTATTTTCTAAATCTAGTACCTCTTGGATCTCCTCTTCTAAAGGTGCTTCTTCAGCTGATGATTTTACTGATGAAGTGGACTCTTCAATAACATCTCCTATACGAACCCGTCGTTGATTAATAACAGAATTACCTATACTGTTTGTTGCCATATAGATAACCGTATACTCCCCATCTTTAAAAATATCAATATCCTCACTTATTGTTACCATAACTTCACTACCATCTTTATCTCTTGCAATAGCACCTGGTTCAATATAGGGTTCTCCTTTTTGCAAGATCATAGGGTTTTTCCCATTTAAAAAAATTGTTGGCATACTATTTTTTTCTGCTATTTTTAACTTAAGAGGAGGCTTTTTCGTTTCAATTTCTAATTTAGAATCTAGATTCAGACTCTTTACACTCCTCTTTTTATCCTTTTTACTCTTTTTGGTTACCTCAATATTATCAAGTAACCCCGTCCCTCTGATAACAAAGGCTTCAATCGAAACAATTTCATTATCTCTTTCAAAATAGTGCAAATCATCTTCTAGATTACGTTGATATTTTTTCCATCCTCCACTACTTGAATCTTCTCCCAATCCATATTGTAAGTAAGACTTCTTCTCTCCTGGGGTATAGATTAAATAACGTTTTCCTTTTTGGGTTTGAACTTCAACAATGATAACAAAATCTTCATTGAAATTCATCTCCCAAGAGAGAAGTTTTTCTCCTCTTTTTTTACTTTTTCTAAACCCCCGTTTGGGCTTTAATCGATAAGATGTTCGTGTAGATTCCCCTGAAAGTTCAATAACTCTACTTTTTTTCTTTTTATCGTAAATATTATTAACACTTCCTATAGAAAAATTTTCAAGAAGATACCAATTATCTGTTTTTTTATTTTCTGCATTTTCATACACTGTTGAGAATAGAGGTATCGAAAGAGTTAGAAAAAAGAGAGTAGCAAAGAAAAATTTATCGAAGAAGTTCAAAATATTATCCTTTTTTAGCTATATTATATCATATTTTATAATAAAATTTAACATTAAGTAGAAAAAAGTTACTAGTAAGAGAACTTAAAAAAGTTCTCTTTCCCTTTAAATAAAGAGAACAAAAGCAAAAACAATAAAAAGAATAAAGTGTAGAAAACCTTCTAGCATATTGGTCTCTCCATCATTGAAGTTTACAAGACTAACAAGTAGTGTTAATCCCAATAAAAAACCTTGTAATGGTGTAATTGCTAAGACAACATCCAATCCGCTCATGTGACTAATAATAATGACAGAAGGAACAGTTAATAGAATCGTTGCAAGTGAGGCTCCCAGTGCAATATTTATAACCGTCTGCATGTTATTTTTAAGTGCTGCTCTAAAGGCAACAATCAACTCTGGAGAAGCCGAGATAAGTGCCACACCCACAGCCCCTAGTGCCAAAGGTAACCCCAACTCTTGTAAAACATTAGACATAAATACAGAAAGTATTTCAGATAAGAATCCAATAATTAAAATATAAACAATTAGTAGAGAGGCATGGAACCAACCATTAATATTCTCATGATGCTCTGTTTTCTCCTCTATCATATCATCTGTTTTATACTCAAAAAAATATTTATGCTTATTGAGCTGTATCTTGGTAAAAACAATATAAAGAAGAATAAAGACAGTCACAATAAACCACATAAAAGTAACCTGATGAGCCTCTCCAATAAAATGAGGAAGTACCATAGCCAATCCAATAGCAACCAATAACATTGAGAGATATGAATTGGAAGAGTCAACATTATAAGGTTGCTCTCCAAATTTTAATCCACCAATAATTGCAGCCACACCTAGCAGACCATTAATATCTAACATAATGGCAGAATAAATTGTGTCTCTTGCAAGAACAGGATTATGAGAATGGAGCATCATAATAGCAATAATCATTACCTCTACAGTAACAGCACTCATTGTCAAAATAAGTGTTCCATAGGGTTCCCCAAATTTTTCAGCCAACATTTCAGCATGATGTGCCACAGCCAAAGAGGCATAGATAATAATAGCAAAAAGAGCAGTAAATCCTACGATATTCCCTATCGAACTATGAGCCAAAGTATGTTCAAATATGGTAAAAATTACCAATGAGATTAGAGAGATAAAGAGTGCATACTCTTTTGAAAGTGCCTTCATAAAAATTCCTTTGTAATCTATTACGAAAGAATACCCAAATTATCGTCTAATTGTTCTAAAATTTTTACTATAATACTGATGATATTTTTGTGCAGAATAGTTTATTTTCTTCCCTGAATAGAAACGATAAAGGATGCTTTTAGCTCTAATATCTCCTCGTCTAGCTGCACGGGAGAACCATAACTGTGCCAGTTCACTATTTTGTCGTACTCCAAGACCATAATGAAACATCAACGCAAACTCATACTGTGCAGGTGTATAACCTTTTAATGCTGATTTATGCATCCATGCAAAAGCGTGTCTAAAATCTTTTTTATTATTTTTATAAAACAGTCCTAAATCATACTGTGCATGAGGGTTACCACGTTCTGCTAAAAGAGCAATATTTTGACTGTTTATAGCCTGTAAATTTGAAGAGAGTATAAAGATAAAGAGTATATATATTTTTTTCATTTTTATTAATCCTAACTTAAGAAAAAATTTTAATAATTATATTAAAAAATTCTTAATATTAACTATACTTCTTCCCCAAAATAGCCTCTATATCTTCTAAAACATTAGTATTTTAATGTATAATATATAAAATACTTAAGGAAATTTTATGAGAAAGTACTACATGCTTATACTCTGCCTACTTTTTTTTTCTTGTAATCAAAATAGTTCTTCTCAAACCCATGAAAAAGGTCAAAAATCAACAGATATTCATATTGTAAAACTTTCAAAAATTACTACTATCTATCAAAACTACAACCGTGCCTTTATTAAAGCAAAAAAAGAGAATAAGGCCGTCTTTATTCTCTTTACTACAAAATATTGCCGATGGTGTACCAAATTACGAGAGACCACACTTATTGACAAAGAGATTGTTCGACGTTTAAACAATGAATTTATTGTTCTTTTATTAGATAAAGAGCAAAGTATTTACCCTAAAAAATATAGTGTTAAAGATATTCCTTCAATCTATATTACAGATAAAAATGAAGAGATATTTACCTCTATTGTAGGTTATCATAAGAATCCAAATGATTATATACAGTGGTTTGATTACGTAAGAGCAGAGCTTTCAAACTAAATTTTTTGTAAAAACTTTAATAATCCAAGAAGAATCTCTCTTGGATTAGGAGGGCATCCAGTAATTTTAAAATTAACAAAAAAATGACTAGGAATATCTCCTTTTATTGCGAAAGTATCTTTAAAGGGTGCCTCAAACAAAGGGCAATCCCCAATAGTTATCAGGTACCTAGGCTCTTTTAATGCCTGATAGGTCTCTAGACACAAGGGATAGATATTTTCGGTTAAAATTCCTGTTATTACTAATAAATCAGCTTCTCCAATTTCATAAACAACTTCCACTCCTAACTTTTGAATATTATAAAGAGGTGTAAAAAGTGCTTGAAGTTCTAGTTCACAAGCGTTACAACTACCTGTATCAAGAATGTAAAGTTTAAGCCTTGAACCAAATTTTCTTTTGATTTCTTTTTTTAATAGACGATGCAATCGTAAGATTTCTCCATCTTGTATAGGTGGTTTTAGTGCTCTTTTTCTATTAACTTTATTTTGAATTAAATTAACCATTATAAACCTCTTTTATAAATCATTAGCGGAAAAACTAAGGGGAATACTTTTCAATATCAAGCCCAAAGAGTCCATTTCATTATTTTTAATACAGCGAGAAAGAGCTTGAGCATTTAAAAAGCTTGGATCTCGTACAAAAAAACGCTCAATTTTAGAATCAACAAGTTCAATATACATCATTAACTCTCCAGATGAGCTTTCTATATAAGAAAAATACTCTCCATCTTGATAGGTTCCCAAAAAGAAAGGCAACACTTTACTCTCAATAACACATCTCATCATTTTTAAAGAGCTATGAACCTCAGTTAATCTAATTTTGAAACGAGAAGAGCTGTCTCCCATCCCCTCTTGTGCTATAGAAAAACAATGATTTCTATAGAGTTTATTATCTACTCTTCTATCAATATCCAAATTAACACTTCGAGCTACAAGACCTACTAAACCAAAACTAATAGCCTCTTCTTTCGTTAAGGTACCTCGATTAACCAACTTTTTCCATAACGAAGTTCTTTTTTGAATCCATTTCTCAAACCAAAGTAGTTCATCTTCAACAACAGAGATGAAATGATATGCCTCTTTTGTATCCATTGTATATTTTTCTAAATCTATTGCACCAAAACCAAAACGATGCCCTGTAATCAGACTTATGGTCTCTCGTCCCTCTTCAACAAGTTTCATAAAAAAGGAGTATCCCTCTACAAAATCAACAAATTGACACATAATAGCTAAATCATAAAGATGATTAATCAAATTTTCAAATTCAAGAAAAAAGATATGCTGTTCTTGTAGGTTTTTTGGTAAAATCCGTCGAGATGCTTGTAGTTGTATATCCAAATAATTCAACTGATAAGCAATAGAAGAGCTACCTGAAATACGTTCAATAATAGGTTTAGCCTCTTCTAAAGAGAGTCCCTCTACCATTTTTTCTATCGCTCTATATTTGAAGAAAGGCATAGATTCAAAATGTAAGATATCGTTATTTTGTTCAAAAAGTTGAAACTGTGATGCCTCTAAATGATAAGGGTGTATTGGACCAATAAGCAATCCTTGCTCATCTTCTAAAGTATCAATTATCCCCTCTGTATGAGTCACAGACAACTTATTAAAACTTTTTCTCATAGGGAAAATATCGGAAGGAAAATGTTCATGCTTTACTAAAGGGCGTTTATCATTATTATAAAGAATCTCTATACCAAAATCATCTCTTATTTTGCGTTCAAACCATGTTGCAGAAGGATGTTCTTTGGCAATAGAAACCAAAACAGGAGTTATTTTATTAATTCTCTCTTTAGCAATTTTTGTATCATAAACAGTAATAATCTCAAAGTAAGTATCTTTTTCTTTTGCAAATCTGGCTATTAGTCTCATGACTAACAGTATACAACATTTTTTATGTTTTTTAGCTATTTAACGTTATTTTTTAAGTATATCTTCATAAAAATGGTAACAACTTAGATAGATTCGACCATGTTCCCTTTTTATTCGACTATCTCCCTTTTTAAACGCTTTTTTGAGTCGTTTTTCTATCTTTAATCGTTTCTTCTCTTTTTTAATATCAGAGCGATCAAAAAACTCTTCAAGAGTAATCCAACACTCATCCTCTTCTTCAGCGACCTTAGTCTCTATAGAAGCTATTTCATCTTTTGTATATCGAGCCTCTAGTTCCAAATTTTTTTCACTACTCATATAGTCCACCTGCTTTACATAGAGACTACGCATCTCTGTAAAAACCTGCTTCAAGAGTTCAATCTCTCCTCTAAGTGTGGTATTAATCTCTGTATTCGTCTGCTTTAAATCAGAAATACTCTCTTTTAAGATTGCGATAGTTTGCTCTTTGGAATGAAGTAATTCTTTAACATCAATAAGATGAGAAGCAGTATCTTCAATATCCTTCTCATTTAAAAGTTGCTCTTCAAAAGTATGATGAAACTCCTTATCCATGACAATATAAATTTTTCCATCTACAGTTTTTGATGTTAAGATACCTTTTTTTATTTTGGCATATACTGCTTGACGTGATATTCCTTGGGATTGTGCATACTCTGTAGGCTTAACTAACTTACTCATCTGTTACCCTTTGTTATATTAAATTTTTTTACACTATATTCTATGGGAATAATACCATAAAAGCATACTCTATGTAAATAATTAAATAGGAAACAACAAAATATAAGAGAGGAGAAAATAAAGAGAGAAATACCAGATAGAGTAATCTATCTGGTTAAAAGAGAAAAGAGAATTAAAGTCTAGCCTCTTCTCTTCTTTGTAGCAATGCCCACTTAGCATCAACATCTTTTTGAACCTCTTCAATGATGTGTCTGTATTGTGGTTTAAATAGGTGTTTATAACGACCTTGTGCTGCCATATACTCTTCTACAGAGATTGGATTTTTTGGTCGGTAAAGAATATTTAACTCGTGAGAGTCAATAATCTCATAGATTGGGAACATCAATGAATCTGTTGCCAAATCTGTTAAACCAATGGTATCTTTAGGGTCAAATTTCCACTCTGTACAACAAGGAGATACAGTGTTAATAAAACAAGGACCTTCTGTCTCTAAAGCTTTCTGGAAACCTTTTGCCATAACTTTCCATTTGTTTGGTGCAAGTTGTGCAACATAAGGAGCACCATGAGCAGCCATAATAGAAACCAAATCTTTTTTCTTCTCTTTTTTACCATAAGAGTGTGTTCCTGCAACTGATGTTGAAGTAGTAGCACCTACTGGTGTTGCTGATGAACGTTGACCACCTGTGTTTGCATAGTTTTCGTTATCAAGACAAATGTAAGTAAAGTCATGACCTCTCTCCATAGCTCCTGAAAGCCACTGGAAACCAATATCATAAGTAGAACCATCACCACCGAATGCTACAAATTTAACTGGAGCATCATTGTCTTTAAGTGTCCCTTTTTTCTTTCTTACTTTGTGCATAACCTGTGCAGCGGTAACTGATGTTGCTGCATTTTCAAAACCGATATGAATCCAAGATGTATCCCATGATGTAAATGGGTATACAGCTGTAGAAACTTCCAAACAACCTGTGTTTGAAGAGATAACTAAGTTATCATCCGTACAGTTCATTAGCTCTCTAACAATCATAGAGTGAGCACAACCAGGACAAAGAGTATGTGCACCCTCAAATCTGTCATTATTTGTTGAAAACTCTTTTAAGTTTTTAATCGATGTAATTGCCATATCTTAACCCCTTTCCGTTCTAAAGAATCCTAAGTGTGGTCCTCTTAGACCAGAGAACTGTTGGATTTCTGTTGTAATATGCCCTGCATCAGCATGAGTCTGTTGCTCTGCATAAATTCTCTCTGCCTCTTCAATAGAGAAGTCACGTCCACCAAGACCATAAATAAATCCTGTAACAATTGGTCTATTTACTGAAGTATACATTGCCGCAGCAACTTCATTATAGAATGCACCCATTGCTCCACCAGGAGATGAACGGTCTGTAACTGCGATTGCTTTAGCATTTTTAAGTGCATCTCTTACCTCATCATAAGGGAAAGGTCTGAAACATCTAATAGCAACAACACCCGCTTTAACACCTTTTGCTCTCATGTTTTTAGCAGCAACTCTTGCTGTCTCAACTGTTGTACCAAGACCAACAATAACAACATCAGCATCTTCCATATCATAAGACTCAACTCTGTTATATTCACGCCCTGTAAGCTCTTTGAATTCAGCAAATACATCATCAATAACTGTTCTTGAATCCATAATCGCTTTATGCTGTTTAGCTTTATGCTCAAAGTGCCAATCTTCTTCTGTCTGTGCACCATAAGTAACAGGTCTAGAGAAGTCCAACATATCATCAACTGGAACAAAGTCTCCAACAAATGCTTTTGCTTTTACATCTGTTAAAGGGTAAACATTTTGTGCTGTATGTGAAGTGATAAATCCATCTTGATGAACCATAACTGGAAGTCTTACTGAGTGATTTTCAGCAATTTTAAATGCACATAGAGCAAGGTCATACGCCTCTTGAGCATTAAATGCACCCAGTTGAATCCAACCAGAGTCACGTCCAAGGTACATATCAGCATGGTCACCACGTACATTTAGAGGAGAAGCCAATGCTCGGTTTACAACATTAAGTACAATTGGAAGTCTCATACCAGATGCTTGGTAAAGAACCTCTGCCATCAATGCAAAACCTTGAGAAGAAGTTGCTGTTGATACACGTCCACCAGCAGCTGAAGCACCGATACATCCTGACATTGCAGCATGTTCAGACTCAACCATTACAAACTCGCCATCAATATAACCATTTCCTACATACGCACCATAGTTCTCAACAATTGGAGTTGATGGAGTAATTGGGTAAGCAACAACAACATCAACATCAGCTTGTCTTAGAGCTTGAGAGGCAGCATAGTTACCATCCCAAACTTCTCTTTCATTTAAATCAAATTCTACTGCCATAATGACCCCTTATTTTTTTTCTTTTTTCTTTTTCTCTGGCCATGATGCTAGAGACTCTTCTAAATCTGCATGCTCATTGAACATTAGAAGTGACTTTGGATTGGTAGGACATACTTCTACACAAACTTCACACCCTTTACAGTGGTCATAGTCAATTCCAAGCATCTGCTTATCTCTTGATAAAATAGATGAATCTGGACACCATACCCAACAGTTTTGACAATCAATACAGATGTCTCTGTTAAATACAGGCTTACTAACTCTCCATGAAGCAACTGACGCTGTATATGAGTTAAAGTCTGAATAGGTTCTCTCTTCTGCTTTTTTATTGGCGATACCTGTAGCATCTCCTTCAAATGAAATTAGAACGGTTCCTTGAGTTACCTCATCCCATCCTGCCAAATTTGCACCAGCTTCAAGTTGACTCTGTCCCCTGTTATCACTTGCTAATAAGTTTAATTCTTGTGCCATATCTTACCCCTCTCTACTTAACTTCATTATATGCACGAGTAATTGCACTCATATTTCCATCAATAATTCTTTGAGGGAATTTAGCCAATACTCTTTTCATACTATCTAGGAAATAATCCAACTCAAACATATCAGAAATCTTTACAAATGCTCCAAGCATTGGTGCGTTTGGCATTGCACGTCCAATATCATCAAGAGAAATTTGAACACAGTCCGCAACAAATACTCTATCCTCTTTACCTTGAAGTGCAGGAATTCCAGCTATCAACTCCTCTTTACTTAAGTGAGTTGTAATAATGTATTTTGTAGTCTCTTTCTCATTTTCTGTAATATTATCAGTAAATGCTAAAGCAGGATCAATAACCAATACAAAATCAGGATTCATAAACTTAGCATGGTTAAAAATCTGCTCATCAGAAATTCTGTTGTAGGCTCTCAATGCAGCCCCTCTTTTTGCAGAACCATACAGTGCAAAGGCCTGAACCTCTTTACCTGTCGTTGCTACAACATCTCCTAAACCTTTAGCACCAGATACGGCACCTTGACCTGCTCGGCTGTGCCATCTAATTTCTGTCATGACTTCTCCTATTATTTAATCTGTTAATGAGGTATTGTAATCAGACCTCTCTTAAATGACGTTCATAGATACCAAAAAAAGTACAAACTTTATAGGAGTGTATACTTTCTATCCACTATTTATAATTTTCATCATTTTTTTTGATATGTTCTATTGCTTCTAGTACATTATTACAAATACAAGAAGCACAGTTTTGTAACATTAAATATGTTGCATACCCAGAAGTAACAGCTATAGCGTGAATACCTGCACTATTTGCAGACTCTATATCCATACAGGTATCGCCAATCATCCATGTTTTACTTCTATCATGTTCTAGCTTTGCCAAAGCTTTTAAAATTGGTTCTTTATGAGGTTTAGGATTTTCTACATCTTCTCGTCCAATTAATACACTAAAATAATCCATTAATCCCATATGTTCCAACAAAATTGTAGAGTATTCTCCCGTTTTAGTAGTGACTACACCCAATGTAGCAAATTTACTTGCTTCAAGGATAGCCTCTCTTGCTCCTTTTAGTAACACTGTCTTTTCGCAAGAGATAACCCGATAGTGCATCTTGTAGGCATGAACATGTTCATCCACTAGACTCTCTTCTACTCCCAATGTTCTAAACATATTTTCTAATGTATGTCCTATCTCATTTTTAATCGCTTCATCAGAGGGTACTTCTCCTCCAAAAGTTTCAAAAGCAACTTTAAATCCATCTAAAATTGCCTCTGTTGAGTCAATAACTGTTCCATCTAGGTCAAATAGTATTACTGGTTTCATTTTTACTCATTTCCCATTTTAACTTTTGGATCAAATTTCCAAATAGTAATAATCGGAACAACAAATCCAACAATAATTACTATCCATAACAACGTCCCCAAGTCACTATAGTTGGCTTCTGTTACAATCACATCACCCTCTTTAATCTCTCGAGTAATCTCAAAGGCTTGATTTAAATATTTAGTCAGCAATCTACCTGCACTCATAGCGATATTCATTAGTGAAGCCATAAGGGCAAACCATGTTCCTTTCTTACCCTCTGGAGCATAGATGGCTACTAAAGTAAGCATTAAAACACCTGCTATATAATCAAAAGGAGAAGCTAAAGCGGTATCAACCATGGCTACGGTTCTAGCGTCTAAACCCAACATAGTATGAATATCATAATAGAGTCCCAATGTAGGTAAAGATAAAATCGTAAACAGTACAGTTAACCATATAAGAACTTTTCCTATAGATTGGTCAACAATATATTTAGCACTAATCCACATTCCAACTAAAGCTAAGCCCCCTCCTATTAAAGAGAGGTCTGCAAAGAAAGATTTATCAAAACCCAATACATCAATCTGCCACCACTGAACACCAGGTCCAACAGAGGGCATAGCTCGATAGACAAAAATAATAATCATCGCCATCTTAATATGATGAACAGTATCTTTGTCTAAATCATCTATAATAGTACTTAAAAAATAGAGTACAACAGCCAACGAGATTACAAAAACTATCTCTTGAGAATAGGGAACATCGTTGTACCCAACCAATATAATAAAGAGGGCAAAGAGTAACCCTCCAAAAAATACCTGTTTATTTAAAGGAGTTGTCTCTACCTCATTCAAACGAACAAAAGTAACACCCAAAATGGAGATAATAGGAATAAATAGTGCCATTGTGAAAATCTCTTCATAAGAATAGACAGAGGCAAGTTTTCCTCCTAGCCATCCCATAAAAAATACAGCTAGCCCCAAAGAGAGTCGAGCCAATACCTGAATCATAGCAAGCTCTTTATTTATCTCTTCTGGTGTTTGATTTTTATCAATAACCTCTGTACTCATTGTATCTGCTACCACATCTTGCATTACAAATCCTACCATAGAGAGAACCGAAGCAAAAACATAGAGACTCTCTTTGGGGTAATTAGCAACCCAAGAGACATCTCCTGCTAAACCGATTAGGAGAGTTGTTCCTATTGCCATAAGTGTTGCACCTATATAGACATAGACCTTACGGTTAGAACCAAAAATTTTAACAGAGTCTACCAACTGACCAAATATCATCTTAATTGTCCATGGTACCATTAACCAAACACTCAATGCGACTAAATCTTCTGCTGATAAATTTAACTCCTCTTTAACCCAAAAACTCTCTGCTATTCCTACAAATCCACTTGCTCCATAGGCGAAATAGATTAAGAGAAGAGGTACATACCTCATACGAATGGCTCGAATGGGAGTCATTATAATTTCAAACATTAATTCTCCAATATTTTTTAATTTTTATAGGATGATATTGTATTTGAATAATACTTTAGAATACACTAAACATTTTTTTTATAAACATATTAAAACATATTTAATAATGTTTTAATATTTGTTTATGAAATAAATCTTTCTGTTACAAATCATATCATCTTGCACTCTTTTACATAAAAACTAATCATTAGAATTAGAAAAGTCATCAAATTAACTTTGCTTTAAATTTATTAAACCTATAATGGAGAACGAAATAAATCAATTTAACAAAGGAAAGCTATGGCACGATTAATAGTAATGGGTGGAGGTGTGTCAGGACACACCACTGCAACATTTGCAAGAAAATGGCTAGGTAAAGAACATGAAGTAGTTGTTGTAACACCTAACTCACAATGGAACTGGATTCCATCAAATATCTGGGTTGGTGTAGGTCAAATGAGTAAAAGTGATGTTGTATTCCCTTTAGCACCAGTATATAAAAAAGCTGGTATAGACTATAGACAAGCTAAAGCTGTTTCTATTCATCCAGATGGAAAAGATGGAGATGATACTCCATATATTACTATAGAATATACAAGTTCAGATAAAGCTGGTCAAACAGAAGAAATCTCTTATGATTACCTTGTAAATGCAACGGGGCCAAAACTAAACTTTGATGCAACTCCTGGATTAGGAAATGGCGAAGGACAAATGGGTTCTCATACTGTTTCTGTTTGTACTGCAGATCACGCTGTTCATGCAAACGAAGAGCTTCAAAAAATATTTGATAAAGCAAAAGCTGGAACAAGACAAAAAATTCTTGTAGGTACAGGTCATGGTATGTGTACATGTCAAGGTGCTGCATTTGAATATATCTTTAACATCGAACACGAAGCAAATAAAGCTGGTG
>Ga0256827_10000783_pt1 | contig 20089 bp, 12 predicted proteins | sample CV84metaG_FD_185977 | JGI IMG/M metagenome (GOLD analysis project Ga0256827, IMG submission 185977) | Hydrothermal vent microbial communities from East Pacific Rise, Pacific Ocean - CV84 | ecosystem: Environmental > Aquatic > Marine > Hydrothermal vents | place: Pacific Ocean: East Pacific Rise... | reverse complement strand
TTTTATTGTCAATATAAGTGATGGAGGATTGAATATTGTAGATGCACTACAACAATCTATTAGAGGTGATCTCTCTACTAGTGATAGAGATAATATATCTACTATTGTAAAAAAAGTTATTAAAGAGGGGTATACTCCTTCACAAATATCTGGTATAAACGACTACTTTATCGATCTCTCATATAATATAACCCAAAGAGATAATAGAAATTTTTCTATGGTTGAGTCTGAAAACTCTTTTGATGCAAATATAGTTAAAATAGGCTATATTATGGAGAGTGACTATTTTATTAGCACATGGAAAACAGATAACTTTGGAGAAAGTGATGATAATCAGGTAGAAATCTCAACTAATTCCAATTATAGATATAACTATTTTATTGATTGGGGAGATAGTACCTATGATGCTGATGTAAAAGGAGATATAACCCACACATATCCAACTATAGGAACTTATAAAATTAAAATTTATAAAGATTTTCCTACTCTTTATAATGAGCCTTTATCATCTGGTATATCTCTAACATATACAGATTCGCAAAAGCTAATATCTGTCGATCAATGGGGAACTATCTCTTGGAAATCTATGGAATCAACTTTGTTTAATTGTAACAATGTAGTTATCAATGCCTCAGACAAACCCAATTTATCTCAAGTGACAGATATGAGCAAGATGTTCTATGGAACAGCTAATTTCAATCAAAATATTGGAGATTGGGATGTATCAAATATTACAAATATGAATCAGATGTTTTATCTTGCTACATCCTTCAATCAAAATATAGGCTCATGGGATGTATCTAATGTTACAGATATGGGAGAGATGTTCTCTTATGCTCAAAACTTCAATCAAGATATAAATTCATGGAGTGTATCTAATGTTACTGATATGAGTAGTATGTTCTATTATGCACAAGATTTCAATCAGACTATAGAGGATTGGAAAGTCTCAAATGTAAAAGATATGTTCAACATGTTTGCAGGTATAACCCTAACCAAAACTAACTATAGCAATATGCTCTATAATTGGTCAGATTTGAGTTTGGAGAATAATGTTACTTTTAGTGGTGGTAGTAGCAAATATACTATTGATGGAAATATATCACGACAGTATATTATAGATAACTTTAATTGGACAATTACAGATGGAGGATTTTAAAATAGATAACTCAACCTACCGAATCAACAAAAAAGTCAAAAGTAGATTGAGTACAAATGAGAGTATAAACGCTACTCTATAAAAGAGGACTGGTTTACGCTCTATAATGGAAACACTCTTATCAAAGTATGGTTTTACTTTGATAGGATTACTCACCTCAAATAGCATCTCACTGTAGTTTTTGTATCTAAAGTCATTATCTTTTTCGATCGATCTCAGGATGACACTTCCTAGCCAATCAGGGATGTTTTTGTTATGCTTGTTAGGAGTAGTAGGAGTTTTAAAGGTTGGCTGTTGAAATGGCTCTATCTCTCCATATGGAAACTTTTGAGTCAATGATTCATAGAGAGTTACTCCTATAGAGAATATCTCACTTGACTCACAGATACTGCTTCCTCTAAATCGCTCAGGAGATAGATATGATGGTGTTCCTGCTTTGGAGTCGATACTATAAAGCTCTCTCATAGATCCAAAATCTATAACCTTGAATATATGCTTTCCATCTCGCTCTGAGATCATGATATTCTCAGGCTTTATATCTCCGTGTACCAAGTCATATTTGAGAAGAAACTGGCTCATTTTGAGTAGTGTTTTGGCTAGATTGACTGTATCATCCACTGATAGTTTACGCTTTTTTAGGTGAGTTTTGAGATCTACTCCCTCTAATGCTTTCATCACATAGTAGCGATGAGTACGATTTTTTGGGATAACAGACTTTGGAAAAAATCCAGCTTTGAGTCGGTTGGAGTTCCACGCCTCTTTGACATATAAATCGAGGATAGCTGGGTCATCTATCGCCTCAATAGGAGCAAACTTCAATACATACTTTCTTCCCCTATTCTCACATAACCAAGTACGACTATTTTGGATCAGAGACCTCTCTAGCCTATAGCCATCAATCATCATACCCTCTTCTAATTTGGTAGGGATGATAATCTTCTGCTCTTTTAGCTTAGCTACTTGATCTATACCCAAGATATCTACTATCACAGCAGTGGTATCATCTGGTAGATTGTCATCCATCATTCGGGATGCATGTTTGACCATATAGTGAGAGCCTTTGGATATAGACTCAGATAGACTATCATCATCCATAATAGTATATAGACCATCACTACAAAGCAAGATCTTATCTTTTGGGTTTATGATATTTTCAAAATAGTAGGGAGAGACCTCTTTGTCTATACCTATAGCTTGGGTCAAGACTCCCTCATAACCTTCATCCTCCATTAGATGATCTTCTGATAGTTGGCGAAATGTGCCATTGCGTTGAAGGTATATACGACTATCTCCTACATTGACAGCATAAAGCCTATCCCCCTCGATGATCACCATCGCTAGAGTTGTCACCAACTCAGCTCTCTCATAGTTGACCATAGACTCTTCATATAAGATAGAGTTGATAGATTTAGTAAAGGTTTTTATGGACTTCTCAATACTCCATGAGGTGGGACGATTCTTGAAGTTACTAACTAGATAGCTAGTCACCCGTCTAGCCGCCTCTGCACCCTCCTCTGCCGAGCCAACACCATCACAAACGATTCCAATGGTCAAGTTACCTATAATCTTGACATCAAAATAATCATCACCTTTTAGCTCTTCTCCTTTTGCCAAAGAGAAACCCGAAGTTCTAATGCTCTTTTTACTCATATCTATTTTCCATTTTCTATATTTTTCATATTTTTTTCTATTATAGTTTATATTTTATGGTTTTTTTCTCTTTTTCTGTCTATGTTTTAACCATCACACAAAAGATGAGATATAATTCTAAAATATGTAAAAAGGGGAACAGTTTTGAAAAAAATTATTTTACTAATATTGTGGATAGTCCTTATACCCATCCAGATAGTTGCCAATGAAAATACTATATATACCCTCATCGAACTCAAAAACTCCCAAGAACTCCTATATGATGCAATTGATACTAAAATGATGGAGCAAGAGATAGTAGACACAGAGGAGGAGAAAAACCGTATAAAAGAGGATATTAAGCTATTTCATCAACAACTCTCTGAGCTAAAAGTTAAATTTGAGAAGATCGCTACAGGGGTAGATACATCTACAATACAGATCAATAGAACAAAACAAAATAGTACTATAGGAGAGGATCTACAACTCATTATCAAACCACTTATATATGGAGCAAAACAGGCTACTGCTGATATGAGAAAAAAAGCAAAACTCCAAGAGGAGAGTGAGTACTATCAAAATATCCTACCAAAGGCTCTAAAAGCATCTGAAAGTATTGAAATACTTTTAAAATCACCCAAATCAAAGCCACTAAAAAAAGAGTTTCTCAAACTCAAAAGATACTGGAAACAGCAGATCACTCTAATCAGTAGTAATCTAAATGCCTCTCTATATCAACTAGACATGTTAGAGAAAAAAGATCTATCATTCTCTCAATCTCTCAAGATTAGCACCAAAGAGTTTTTTGAGGAGAGAGGTAGATTTCTACTAGAGGGTGCAGTTGCTTTTGTCTCAGTTATCACTATCTTGGAGATAATTACACTGCTATTTGTCAAGCTTTTCCCCAAAACAGTCAAATCAAATCGAAACTTTTATATCAGATTTGGAGGTCTTGTATACAAGATAGTAACTCTACTATTATCTATCTTAGCACCGATGGGAGTATTCTATTACGAAGAGGATTGGGTACTCTTTAGTATGGGGCTTTTGGCTCTGTTTGGTATCGCATGGACATTTCGACACCTCATGCCCAAGCTATGGCAACAAACTAGACTACTTCTCAATATCGGCTCAGTACGAGAAGAGGAGCGAATCTACTACCAAAATTTGCCGTGGAGAGTCAAAAATATCAATATTTTTACTGTATTAGAGAACCCTGATTCAGGAGTTAGACTGCGTATCCCTATTGAGGAGATGGTTGGATTGACATCACGACCATCGAGTAAATATGAGCCGTGGTTTCCCTGTCGAATCAACGACTGGGTACTTCTATCAAATGAGTATTATGGCAAAGTAGTAGGAGTATCTTTGGAGTTTATAGAGCTAGTCGATGTGGGAGGAGGACATAGAATTTTTATCATATCTGATTTTTTATCTCTCTCCCCTCTAAACCTCTCTACAGACTTTAGAATCATAAGCTCTCTAGGAATTAGCTACAGACATCAAAAAGAGGCAACAAGAGAGATTCCTGAGATATTGGAGAGGTTCATCCTAAAAAAAATAATAGAAGAGGGATACAAAGAGAGTCTCAAAAAGCTCATAGTACAGTTTGACAATGCAGGAGACTCTTCACTGAATATTAAGATAATCGCTAACTTTAAAGGAGAGTCGGCCCCTCTATATTTTCGTCTCAAAAGAGCCATAGCTAGATGGTCTGTAGAGGCTTGTAGCCAATATAATTGGGAGATACCATTTCCTCAGATGACACTACATCGGGAGTAAATAGTCCTAAAGTAGATCGATTTTACACACCCTGAGTTATTTTTCTTTATTTTTTATAAATTCTCATTATTTCTACATTTTTTTAATTTATACTTCATCTAACAATCTAATATTGGAGTTAATTATGAATAAAAAAACTATATTAAGTATCACTCTATCTCTACTACTAATGGCATGTGGTGGGGGAGATAGCGATAAAAAAAGCAGTAATACAGAAGAGATTCAAGATAAAATATCTATACCAAAAGAGATAGGTATTGATATTCCTGCATCACTCAAAAATGAGTCTACAACTCAAAATAAGAGTAATCAGAAGTTTCAAAAAGAGACAGAGGGATCAGAGAGCATAGCACATATGCAACTCAAAGAGGATCTCTCTCAACAATCATTTATGAAAGAGGAGTTAGAGATAAATCTCCTACTAGCAGGTCAACTTATGGGAGATATAGAACAACTATGTAAAGATACTGCTCTCAATGAGAGATGTATTATCCCAGCAAAAAAGTTATCTCTCCCACTTGAGGAAGAGATAAGAGAGGAGATCAATGATATTCAGAGTAACAACGGGATAAATGATATAGATCAGGACTCTATACCTCTAGGTCAAGTAGAGTTTACTCAGTATGATGATTCAAAGAGTTATAAATATGCTCTAAAAATGGATCTAACCAATATTCAAAACTCTTTTGTTGATGGAGAAGAGCCTATAATAGAAGAGACACAGACTATAAAGTGGTCAAAAGATGAAAAGCATATCTTCTCATCATACTACTCAGAGGATTCTATTTTTACTTCAACCATGACACTCAAATTTGACAAAAAAGAGAATGGAGACAAAGAGATGATCGTAGATGATAGTTTTGTAGACAAAGAGAGTAAAGAGCAAGACAACTTTCATTTCAAAATCATTCAAAAAACGGATGAGAAGGAACACTTTGTCATCTCTTCTCATGGAGAGTACAACTACTACAATGAAGATAAAATGGAGAGTGGTAGTTTTTCATCAAGTGGAGAGATAGCTACAGCAGGTGGTTACCTAACATTTGCAGGTTCATTTGATGGCAAAGAGTTCAAAGATAAAGAGCTTTTTGATGCAGAGGGTAACTTTATATCTCGTAGATTCTGTGACTCAACAATAGAGTGTAATCTAAATGATGAATCAACATGGAAAGATATAGGAGATATGGATTTTGAAGCTATAGATATGGAAGAGGATTTTGAACCATTTGAAGATTATGAATATGTAGAACTCACATTGACAGGAGGTTCTCTATCTCAAGGAGACTATATTATATTGGCTCCAAATAGCGATATTTCTGATAAAAGTATAGATGAAGTCTTTGATGCAGTAATCGGAAACATCAGTATATATGATGAGATAACTTATGCAAATCTAAATAGCACTGACTATAATGAACAACTCGCTAATTTAGTGATAGTTCAACTTATTTTTGCCAAAGATTCTGAAGAGATTAATGAACCAACATTTAAGGTAATTGATTCTTCAATACGACCAACTTTGACCATCCAAGAAAGCCCATTTTCTATAGATGAAGAACCTATGCCAGAAGAGCCTAATTTTGAAGAAGAGATAGAGGAAGAGTTGAAACTTCCAATATAAAATATATATTGGAAATTAATCTAAAAGAGTGGAGAAGTTTTGATAAACATTACGCTAAAATAAGCTAAAAAAGTTGAATGATGTTTAAAAAATTTTTTCCACTACTAATAACGACCCTGCTTTCGGCAAATACGCTCAAAAGTTCACCCCAAACTGTTCCTCTCGATACTCCTTTTAGCATCGAAAGCAACAGTTCTATCTTTGATACAACAGTAAGTTATACACACAAACCACTGCTAACCTGTAAACCTTCACTCAATGCTATCTATAAGATAAAATCTGACAAAGAGCTAAAAGTTATCCCAAGAGAGAGACTACAAAGTGATACATCTTATATATGTAAGTACAAAGAGAACGCTATCACTCTACAGACTCAACCTATACAAGTAGAGGAGTATCATCTTTTAAGAAAAGAGAGACTTCTAAGATTAAGTTTTAATGCACCATTGGAACTCAAAAATATCAAAAAGCATATCAAACTATACAAAAAAGAGAAACTAGCAACTACAAATCTAAACTACAAAATAGAGCAAAATGACAAAACAGTACTTTTACAAATAACAGAGCCTATATCTAACAATACTATAGATCTAAAAATTGAGGGAATCCCTTCTCTAAAAGATTTTTCTACCTCTTTTGATGCAACTAAAACCCTTATTAAACTAGATAAAGAGAAAAAGCCTATGAACATAGCAGACACCCCTCAGATGATTGCACTAGAGAGTGGAGAGTTTGCTTTACGAATTTTTTTGGAAGATACACTAGAGGGAAAACCTGAAGAGTCTATAGAGATAGAGGGTATAGATAACTTTAGGCTGGACAAAGATAATTATATTGATGGAGAGATGAGAAAAAAGTTCAAACTATCAGATAGTGTCTACTACTACACTGATGTGATTAGTCAAGAGTTCAAAGCAAATAGTAGCTATATGGTTACTCTTAAAAAAGGGTTCAAAAACTATGAAGAGCTAAAAGAGGACAAACACTATACACTAAATACAGGAGATAGAGCCAAAACTATTCTATTTGAAGATGATAAGCCCTATATCTCAAATAGTGGGGAGCTTGGGTTCAAATCAACCAATATAGATAGTGCAACAATTATTGTTGAACGCCTATTAGATGAAAACCTAAGATACTTTATAAATTTTGATGAGGCAAAAGAGGATAAAGTCACTAGATATACCAAAGAGATTTTTAGCAAAAAATTGACACTAAATAACCAAAAAAACAAGATAACAAAACAGAAGTTTAAACTCTCAAACATTACATCTGACTTGCCTTTTGGTGTTTATAATATTACATTGAGATATGAAGAAGATGGAAAAGAGAAGAGCCAAAACAAGATTATATTCCTATCCAATCTAGCAATCTCTCTAAATCTAGCTAAAGATCAAGCTTTTGTGACTGTACTATCTCTAGACAAAGCCCAACCTATAGAGTCGGCAGAGATTGAACTTTTTGGAGCAAATAATCAACTTATAGGTCTAGCTCAAACAGATAAAAATGGAGTTGCTGTTGTCTCAAAAGATAAACTATTAGATAAAAATCCAAAAGGGATAGTCGTCACCTATAAAAAAGACAAAAACTTCTTGGCACTAAAAGATACTATTGACTCCCCTACTCCTGAAGATATACTCGAAAAAGAGGAGAGATTCAAAGCTCATATATACTTTCAAAGCAAACTAATTAGACCTGAGGGAGAACTAAATGCACTGATTACAATCAAAGATAGAGACTTCATCTCTGCATCAAAAATACCTATAGAGATAACTCTCTCAGAGCTATATGGAAAAGTGATTCAGACAAAAGTATACCACACAGATGAGTATGGTCTAATAAACTTTCATCATCAATTTGACAATGAAGATAGAACAGGTAACTATGAACTTTTTGCAACGATTGGGAAGAGTATCATAGGATCAAAAATCTTTAAAGTTGAATCTTTTATGCCTCCAAAAATTGAAAATCATATCTCAACAACCAAAGAGTCTTACTATATGGGTGAGTTTATTGAGTCCAATATCTCTACAAACTATCTATTTGGAGCTGTAGGCTCAGGTCTAAGTGGTCAAATCTCTCTGGATAGTGAAGCAGTAGAGTTTAGAGATTTCAAATATAAACAGTATACCTTTATCAATCAAAATATTGCCAAAAGCAATAGAGAAAAATATCTGGAACAGAAAGAGGATATAAGATTAGACAAACAGGGAAGAGCCAATATAATACTTCCTACAAATATTAGACAGAGAGTTCCATCAATACTTGAAGTGATGTTAGGTGTTACAATCATGGATGATACCCAACCTGTCTCCAACTACAAAAAACTAACCCTCTATCCATATAGAGCAATGGTTGGACTCAGACTAGAAAAAACACACTTTGAAAAAGGGCAAAAGTTAGAGGGAAAAGCGATCATTATAGATCCTATGACAAAAGAGATGATAAATCGTAAACTCTATGCTACTATCAAAAAAACCGATTGGCACTATAGCTACAGTGAAGGAGAGTACAACTGGGAAAAAGAGACAACAGTTGTAGATAACTTTGAGATAAATGCTAGTCAAAAGTTCAGTAGAGTTATGCATGAAAATGGAGACTATACTATAGAAGTACATGATCACTTAGGGGGACATAGTAGCTCAGGTGATTTTGATGTTTGGTGGCAAGACTACAGTAATGTATCTCCAAAAGATAGCCTCAAAACAGTGGAGATCAAGTTTGAAAATAGGCTCTATAAAAAAGGTGATAAGTTAAAAGCATCTATCAAATCCCCTATCTTAAAGGGTGAACTATTTATCACCTTAGAGGGAGATAGAGTTGAATCTTATCAACATGTGAGTATCGATAATGGAGTAGCACAGATAGAGATTCCAATAGAGCATGATCTACAACGAGGAGCATATATTCACGCCTCTGTCTATCGTGCTAGTGATAGCAGTTCAAATCTAATACCATTTAGAGCAATGGGATATAAGTTTATCAAACCAAATAGAGAGCAACACAAGATAGGTATAGTAATAGATGCACCAAAAGAGAGCAGATCAAACACTACAGTAGCTCTAAAGATTAATAGCGATAAAAAGTCAAAACTATTAGTAAGTGTAATAGATAGCGGGATACTTCAACTTGCAAATCAAGAAGATCCAAAGATTTTTGATTTTTTCAATGAGAAACCATCCAAAAATCTCTCCTATTATGACCTCTATGATCAGCTTATGGAGTATATCACAGAGGGGAATCTTATATCATTTGGAGCAGGTGATGGAATGAGAAAAAAGAGAAAACACCTCCCACCAGATTTAGGAAAAAGAGTCAAGCCTTTTATGATATGGTCAGGAGTAGTAGAGCCAAAAGAGAACAATGCATCTATTGGTATAGATATACCTGAGTTCAATGGACGAGCTACTATTATAGCTATCGCAATCAATCAAGATAGTATAGGTGTAGCTTCAAAAGAGATAACTATCAAAGATGATATTATGATAAAACCATCTTATCCTAAATATACTCTAAAAGGGGATGAGCTTGAAGTACCTATACGACTCTTTAATACCACCAAAGAGAGTAAAAAAGTTATACTAGAAAGCAATGTCTCTTCAAATTTAAACTTAAATTTAACTAGTGAAGCAATCTCTATTCCTGCCAACTCATCAAAGCTTATACAAGCTAAGTTGACAGCTATAGAGATAGGTAAAGGAGAGATTGTCATAACTGCCAACTTTGAGAATAAAAAAGTTATAAACAGTTTAGAGTTACCTATATACAACCCTTATACAATATCGACTAAAACATTTAAAGGGATCAGTAATGTAGAGGAGACATTCAAAGTACCAGCAAAATATAAAGATGCCGAAGTATCAATAACCCTATCTGACAATCTCCTAGGTGCAATGAGAGATGATCTCAAATATCTGATCTCTTACCCTTATGGCTGTGCTGAGCAGACTAGCTCCAAAATATCTGCTATGCACTATGCAAAAGCGTTTCTAAAAGATGATAAGCTATTAAGAGAGAGTAAAAATTTCATACGCCAAGGGATCAAAAAGTTACTAAATATGCAAAATAGTTATGGAGAGTTTAGCTATTGGGAATCGGGAGGAGACATCAACCCTTATGCCTCTCTATATACAGCTCAAACACTACTCGAACTCAACCGAAATGGTATAGATATTCCATCATCTACAATCAGAAAGATTATCACTATGCTAAAGAGTGTCTCCTCTTCTAATGCAAATTATTTAGCTAAATATAGTGAATTTCATCGCCTATATTCAGCCTATATATTGGCAGAAGATAACAAACTAGATAGTAGCACAGCTAATATGCTTTTAGAGAAAGCCTTTTATAAAAAATATTTTCTATCCACGCTATATATGTCTGCTATCCTAAAGATACAAGGAGATAGCAAAGAGGCAGAGAAGATATACGCTTCACTACCTTATAAGCTAAGTGATTATCAACAAAAAAGCTATAGAGACTATAGTGGTAATTTTGAGTCAAGTAGTAGAGATATGCTTATACATTTTATTATAAAATCTAGATATTTCAATAAAGACCAAAAGGATCTAGCTACTGTTCAAAAATCTCTAAATCAGATCTACTCAACACAAGAGAAAGCTATAGCACTCAAAGCGATAAGTATATATCTAGGAGAGCCAAAAGATAGCAATCTCAATGTCAAGCTAACTATCAATGGAGAAGATGAAAGCTATAAGAGACCAACTAGCTTCAATATAGATAAAATCACAAGCGATACTATATCTATCACTCCAAAATCTGGAGCAGTAAGTTACAGTATTGAGCTGATAAAACGCATCCCGAAAGTCTTAAAAAACGAACTCTCAGATACAAAAGAGCTAAGTATTATGAGAGAGTTTGTCGATGAGAATAACCAAACTATTGATATGTCCAAACTCAGACAGGGAGATAAGATATATAGTAAAATCACCATTGCAAATAGAGGAAAAATAAACAATGTTGTAGTAAGCCAAAGAGTCCCTTCATGTTTTAGTATTGTCAACAACAATATACAATCTACAAAAGAGAGATTCAAAAATATAAATATCAATCAACAGTATAGAGAGATCCGAGATGACAGGGTTTTACACTTTATAAACTTGGATAAAAAAGAGAAGTATGACAAGGCAACAGATAGTCATAAGATAGTAGAAAATATAGGAACTATATTTACGCCATTTATTGTCACAACAAAAGGAGAGTGTAGAGTCCCTGCTGTCATATCAGAAGCAATGTATGATAGTAGATTAAACGATTATGCCAAAGATTTTGAGATGATAAAAATAGGTAAAAGTCAATAAGACTTTTACCACCATATAATCATTATATAATCGTATAGTTCTAATCTATATTCAGATAGAATACTCTATTATTTTATCCAAAGGTTTTACCCATGACATTCACCACTCCACTACAAAAAGACTCCATCAAAATCATGCTCTTAGGTTCGGGAGAACTTGGCAAAGAGGTTGCTATAGAAGCTCAACGGCTGGGCGTTGAGGTAGTTGCTGTTGACAAATATGAAAACGCACCTGCTCACTTAGTCGCAAATCGATCTTATGCCATTGATATGCAAGATAAAGATGCTGTTGTAGCACTAATAGAAAAAGAGAAACCAACCTATATTTTACCTGAGGTTGAGGCTATCTCAATAGAGGCTCTATTTGAAGCAGAAGCAAAAGGATTTCATGTAATCCCAAATGCAGAAGCTGTGAGCAAAACTATGAACCGTAAAAATATCCGTGTTTTTGCATCTGAAGAGCTAGGTCTAAAGACGAGTAAATATAGATTTGTTAGTACTTTAGAAGATCTAAAAAAAGCTTCTCAAGAGATAGGGTTTCCATGCGTTATAAAACCAGTTATGAGTTCATCAGGGCATGGTCAAAGTGTTGCCAAAAGCATCAGTGATATTGAGAAGTCTTGGGAAATTGCAAAAGAGGCAAGAGGTGATGCTAGTGAGCTTATAGTCGAGGAATTTATCAAGTTTGACTATGAGATCACACTACTTACTACACGAACCGAAAATGAGACAGTATTTTGTGAACCTATTGGACATATCCAAAAAGATGGAGACTATATCCTATCGTGGCAACCTATGCCAATGAGTGATATTGCACTACAAAAATCTATAACCATTGCCAAAGCTGTTACAGATGGATTAGGAGGAAGAGGTATCTTTGGAGTTGAGTTTTTTGTCAAAAATGATGAAGTCTACTTCTCAGAGCTAAGCCCTCGTCCTCATGACACAGGAATGGTTACACTTATTACTCAATCTCAGAGCGAATTTGCACTTCATGTTAGAGCAGTTTTAGGTCTACCACTAGACTCTATCTTCTATGGAGCAGGAGCTTCAGGAGCATATAAAGCAAAAAATGAGTCCAAAAATCCTAAAATAATCGTTCCAGACTCTGCCTTTACCTCAGACTCTTTTGTACGAATATTTGGAAAACCTGAGTCACATATAGGTCGTCGTATGGCTGTATCTCTAGCACTTGGAGTAGATACAGAGGATGCAAAAAGAAGAGCATTGGAGATTGTCAATAGCATAGATGACCAGTAATTAAAAATATAAACTAATATAAAAAAATATTAAAAAACAAGAATAGACTGATATAATACACGCAAAAATTTCAAAGGAATTACATTTGCGTAGTATCAGACTAACTATACTTCTTATTTTTTTATACCCCTTATCTCTATCGGCTATTGACTATAGCCAAAAAAAGGAGGTAAAGGCATTTATAAAAATGATGCATACAAAGTTCAACTATAATCAACTGTATCTTCAAAAACTCTTCAAAAATATCAAAAAAAACCCTAAACAGGTCTCATCAAAAACAAAAAAGAAGAGAGTAACAAAAAAAGAGCATAGACCACAAGGAAGCTGGGAGATATACTCTCGTATGCACTTAGAACAGAATCAAACTGATCTAGGTGTAGAGTTTATGCATAAGCATCAACAACTACTTATCAAAGCAGAAGAGGAGTATGGAGTTCCTCCAGAGTATATTACAGCAATTATAGGGATAGAGAGCTACTATGGCAAAAATCGTGGTCTCTACTTTGTCTTTGATAGGCTCACTCATCTAGCATTTGGAAAAAATCGACGAAAGAGATTCTACAAGTATCAACTACAAGAGTTTCTGAGGATGTGCTACAGAGAGAGTGTTGAACCTCGTACTGTAAAAGGATCACAATCAGGAGCAATTGGTCTGGCACAGTTTATGCCAAGCAACTATAAATCTCTAGCTGTAGATTTCGACAAAGATGGAAAAATACAGATAAGTACTCCAAATGATGCTATAGGAAGTATTGCAAACTATTTTAAACAGAGTGGTTGGAAAAAAGATGAACCTGTAGGTACTAGGGTCTCATATAAAGGCAATAGATTTTATGGACTCAAGACAGGATACAAGCATAAATACAGGCGGGAAAATCTTCCCAATATATATCCCAAAAAACACTTTAGCTACAGAGACAAGGTTATGCTCATAAAGCTAGAGAGGGAGAAGTATGATGAGCTATGGTACGGAACACATAACTTCTATGTTATTACTCGATATAACCACAGCTCATACTATGCAATGGCTGTCCATCAACTTGCACAAAAGATAAAATCCACATACCTCACAAAATATCAATCAACACGAACAAAACAGCTATATGCACTAAATAGTAAATTGGAGCCTATCATGTTCAATAAGCATAGAGTATGTCTAACATCTATGAACTTTTTAAATAGTCCAAAGTAAATAGGATAATTTTAGTCCTATTTAGATATAATCTTAAATATTTACCACATAAAAGGATTATATATCATGATAAAAAAAATCATACTAGGAGTCATCTCTCTTCTCATTATTGCAGGAGGAGGACTCTTTATCATCAATGGCAAAGACAACTATGATGCGAGTAAGTACTCTGCATCAGCAACCAATGGTATAAATATTGGATCAAAGATAGCATTTACTCTTCCTGACCAATTTGATGCATCACACTCACTCACAGATAATACAAAAAAGATTATTTTTGTTTTTGCAAAAGCTACAGGACACACAGTAAAAAAGTTTTTAAACCAACAAGACAAATCATATCTAGCATCTAAAAATGCTCTATTTGTAGCAGATATTAGCCCTATGCCTACAGTTATTAGAAACACCTTTGCTCTACCTGACTTGAAAAAAAGTAACTACTCAGTACTCCTCATTTATGATAAAAGTATTGCAAAAGAGTTAAAAGATGAAAAAAGATCAGATTACATTACTATTGCAACAATGAATAACGGCACAGTTGAGAAAGTTGAATATATTACCACAGCCACAGAGCTTGAAAGTAAACTAAAATAACTATTATCTCTCCCTTAAGAAAAAAACTGTAACATTAAAACAGGAGAAATATATATCTACAAAGGGAGAGAAAGTGAAGAAAATAATCACGATAGTAATAATACTACTAAGTATAGGATACATGATAGTAGTAAAGAGAACAACTGTTAATGTAGGAGAGGAGGCAGTTGTCATAAAAAAACCTTGGTTTTTAGGAAAAAGTGGCATAGAGAGTAAGCCAATTACTACAGGAACAATTTGGGCTGTCGCCTCCACGGAGATAAAGATTATATCTCTCAAAGCTTTCAATATAGAAGAGTCTTTTAATTCACTTTTCACTCATGATTACATACCTATTAATTTTAACATTTATATGACCTTTAGATATAAAAAAGGAAAAAGTGTCCTATTAGTAAAAGAGTTTGGAAGCAAAGACGAGTGGTATCAGCATCTACTCTCTAAACCTCTTCAAAAGAGTATAGAGATGGAGGTAAAACAGAGAACCCTCTTAGAGCTTAGTAGCGATCCATTCCAGATAGAGGAGCTAAAAAACTCCATAATATTTGGAGTAGAAGATTTTATAAAAAAACAGAATATCCCTGTAGAACTTTTGACATTGAACATCTCAAAAATATCACCACCACAAGCGTTAATAGATATGGCTCTAAAGAAAGAGATTGCCAAAAATGAGCGAGAGAGACAAACATTTAAAAAGGAGGCAGAAGAGATTGCAATAGAGGCAGATAGAGCCTATATGCTTAGAATGAATATGACTCCTAGACAATATTTGGAACTAAAACGGATAGAGTTAGATAATAGGAAACTATCAAATCAACGCTTTGCAATAGATAGTGCAAAAGATAGTAATGGAAGCATCAAAATAAACATCAATATAGGTAGATAGAGTCAAAGAAGCACTTCGAAATCCTAATCCCTCTCTCCCTACCTACTAATTTTTAGTTTAGCATCTCTCTAAACTCAGAGAAGATATAAGCACTCTCATGAGGACCTGGACTCGCTTCTGGATGGTGCTGTACTGACATTGTTGGAGAGTCATTATATTTTAGACCCTCAATAGTGTTATCAAATAGATTTGTATGAGTTACAGTAGCTACTTCAGTGATATTATCAGGGACATTGTAGTTGTGATTTTGAGCTGTGATCTCTACCATTCCATTTAGACTATTTTTGACGGGATGGTTACCACCGTGATGTCCAAATTTGAGTTTGTAGGTATCATATCCATGAGCAATAGAGAGAAGTTGATGACCTAGACAGATACCAAAAAGTGGAACTTTTGCATTAATAAGCTTTTTGATCTTCTCCTGCTCATCTTTTAGTATTAGTGGATCACCAGGACCATTGGATAAGAAAACTCCATCAATCTCTTTGGAGCTGTATTTTTCGATAATAAGCTCAGCCTCCATAGAGTTAGGTACAACCTCTACCTCCATTCCTGCATGAGTTAGCTCGTTTAGGATATTTCGTTTGATTCCAAAATCCAAAGCTATAATCTTTTTGGATGTATTTGGCTTCTCATAGCTAAAAGTCTCGGTAGAGTATCTCGCTTCATTATGGATATAGCTCTCTTTTGTACTCACCTGCTCGATATAGTTTACCTCTTCGATACGAGGAGAATCTTCTAGTATTTTTTTGAGTTCATCTGCATCATGAACCTCAGTTGATGCGATCATCATCATTGCACCTTCTGATCTAAGCATCTTGGTCAAAAATCGTGTATCAATCTCTGTAATCCCTAAGATATTATACTTTTTGAGTAGAGCATCAAGAGGCTCTTCACATCTAAAATTGGAAGGTCTAGCTTGATAAGAGCGAACGATAATACCTTTGCAGTGAGCAGAGAGGCTCTCCATATCTTGTGCATTACAACCAACATTACCAATCTCAGGCATAGTAAAAGTTACAAATTGACCTGCATAGCTAGGGTCAGTCACAATCTCTTGATACCCAGTCAACGAGGTATTAAAGACGATCTCTCCAACATTTGTCCCCTCTGCTCCAAAACTTTTTGCCTCTAAATAAATACCATTTTCAAAATATAGTGAAATTTTTTGCATTACATCATCCCTCTTCGTTTTAACTCTTCTTCATAAAGTCTCTCATATATTAGCTCATACTCTACAGAACCTGGTACATACTCTTTTTTCATCTTTTTAATCTTCTCATAAACATTATCATCTATCGAATCATAAGCTTTTGAAAAAGCTTTAAATGCCTTAAAGATTACATTTCTTACTTGATTGTCATTGACCTCATACTCCAAAAGATAATTCTCATACAGCTCATCAAGAATACTATGTGAGACCTCATTGTATCTATCATCATAGTTCATAATCACACCATATTCTGGAGCTAGACGTTTTTTAATCATGAAAAAAAGCTCTCGCTCTTTGACCCGTTGGATCTCTATCTCATCCTCATTCTCAGCCAACATCTCTTCTACTTTGGCATCCAGTTTTTTCTCAACTGCTAAGTTCTCATCGATAATCTTTTTACACGCTTCAACCACAGCATCTTTGCCTTTTGGCATAGTGGCAAAGCCTGAATTAGCCAAATCAATACCTATCTTTGAAGCCACATATCCTGTTTGGTTTGATTTTAGTCTCATAGCTATTCTCCTTATCGAATAATCGTATCTTTTCTATCGGGACTAGTAGAGATAATGCCTATCTTTGTTCCTACCATAGCCTCCAAAGCTTCTATATACTCTTTTGCTGTGTCAGGTAGTTTGTCAAACTCTCGACACCCCTCTGTCTTCTCCCAACCAGCAAAAATTTTATAAACAGGGGTAGCATCATCCATATCATAAGGTACATAGTCTATCTCTTTGCCATCTATCTCATAGGCTACACAGACTTTGATCTCATCAAATCCATCCAACACATCAAGTTTCATCAATGATATTTGATCAACACCATTGATACGCACAGCATGTCTCATAGCAACAGCATCAAACCAACCACATCTTCTTGGTCGCCCTGTAGTAGTTCCAAACTCATGACCATTAGTACGCAATCTCTCTCCATCATCACCAAAATCTTCACTAGGAAAAGGTCCATTACCTACTCGTGTACAGTAGGCTTTTGCTATCCCTGTCACTTTTCCTAAATCTTTTGAGTTAATACCAAGACCTGCACATGCTCCTGCACTAACTGTTGTAGAAGAGGTCACATATGGGTAAGTACCATGATCAATATCTAGCATAGTCCCCTGTGCCCCTTCCAAGAGTATTTTTTTATCCTCATCCAAAATTTTCCACATAAGTTGAGTAGTATCTACAATATGAGGAACAAGTATCTCAGCATAACTATCAAGCTCTAAAATAAGCTCCTCTTTAGAAGGAGTTGTGACATTCATAACATCAAAAATGGATCTATTTTGATTAAAAAAATCAACAATTTTATTAGCCAATTTATGGGTATCATGTAACTCACCCATTCTATGCCCTACTCTAGCAATCTTGTCTCCATAAGCAGGTCCGATACCTTTACCTGTAGTTCCTATTGCTTTATCACCCTTCATTCTCTCTTTGGCTTGGTCAATAAGTGCATGATAAGGCAAGAGCATATGGGCTTTATCTGAGATAAAAAGTCTACCTTCCAAGTTATCAAACTGCAACATCTCTTTAATAAAATCTACAGGAGAAAGAACCACTCCATTTCCAACTATATTTTTAGCTTTTGGGTTTAATATACCTGATGGAATCAGATGAAGTGCATACTTCTTATCTCCAACAACTATAGTGTGTCCTGCATTGTGCCCTCCTGCAAAACGACATACAAAATCATGTGTCTGTGCCATATGATCAACTATTTTACCTTTACCCTCATCACCCCACTGTAGTCCTACTATTAAATCTGCTTTACTCATTATACTCCAACCTCTCTTTATAAACTTTTCATCTTTTGATTAATACACTCATCTGTATAGAGTGCAAATCCTGCTGCATTGAGCCTCTCAATACTATAAACTCCACCACGAACCAATAACTCATTCTCATAGAACATTCTAAAAGTCAGAGATCCATAGTAACGCATTTTGGCATAGTAGAGTGGTGCTACGATTATAGAACTATAATCGAGTTTTGCTATTGCATCTTTTATTAAATTTAATTCAACACAAATATCTTCAGGAATTCCTGTTAAATCTTCCAAATCTTCTGCTCTATGAATACTAATCAGCCTACTCATCCACTCTATATTTAATTTTAAAATACCTTCAATATTGGTGTCATATAGTAGCTGTAGATCAACTCCATACTTATCACTCAAGAGCATAGGAATACGCATATTTGAGATCTGTAACAGAGCATCAAGCTCTAATTGAGTCACCAATTTAGTAGCTGTATTTACCACTTCATCAAAAGAACCATCTAAAATTTCAGCACCTACTTGATGCTGTTCTTGCGTAGGAAAAGAGACTACTGGCTGTATATAAAACCACTTTTTAGACTCTGTAGTACGCCCTATTCTCTTGGTTACAATCCGTACTACATCTGCTGTGCTATCTGCACGAAGAGTTACAGTATGATTGTGTTCATCATGTAGATGAAGAAGTGGTTTTTCATCCTCAAAAGAGCTGTGTTGATGATAAGAGAATATCGGTGTTACTATCTCCTCATACCCATCACTGTAGAGAGTTTTGGCACATATAGCCTCTATCTCTCGCTTCACCTTAGCACATTGTCCAAAGTACAATTTACTTTTACTTGGTATTTCATGTTCAAATATCATTATTTGGTCTCACTGAAAGTATATTTTTACAAATATTGCAAAATTCGTTGGATTATATCTAAAATGTGATTAGGGGTGGATAAGGAGAGTATAGATATAAAAAAGAGTACTAATCTCTTTAATTTTTGTATAATTACATCCAAAAAGAATATACTATTATGCAAAATTTAATTAACATACTCACAGAGAAAACAACTCTAAACCAAAAACAGATCACTAATATTCTAAAACTTATTGAAGAGGGTTCGACTATCCCTTTTATAGCTCGTTATAGAAAAGAGATGACAGGGGGAGCAAGTGATGATGAGCTTAGAGACTTTTACGAAAGCTACATCTTAACAAAACGCCTCGTAGAGAGACAAGCAGAAATTATTAAGTTACTAACAGAGAGAAAAGTTATAACTCCTCAACTAAAAACCAATATTGAAAATGCTAAAACCATTACAGAATTAGAAGATATATATCGTCCATACAAAGAGAAAAAAAATAGCCGTGCGTCAAGAGCAATAGAGAGTGGATTAGAGCCTCTAGCAGATATTTTACAATCAGCAAAACTTGATCAAAAAGAGTTCGAAAGAAGAGCCAAGGCATTTATAAAAGGGAAAATAAAAGATATAGATAGTGCCATAAAAGGTGCAAAGGATATTATCGCAGAGAGATTTTCAGATACAGCCAAAGAGAGAAATATTGTACGAGAGATGACTCTAAAGCATGGTCAACTAGAGGTAAAAGCAGGTAAAGAATTTGACGAAAGAGGAGTATACAAGAACTATAAAAAGCATACAGAGAGAGTGGCATT
>Ga0256827_10000782_pt1 | contig 20090 bp, 16 predicted proteins | sample CV84metaG_FD_185977 | JGI IMG/M metagenome (GOLD analysis project Ga0256827, IMG submission 185977) | Hydrothermal vent microbial communities from East Pacific Rise, Pacific Ocean - CV84 | ecosystem: Environmental > Aquatic > Marine > Hydrothermal vents | place: Pacific Ocean: East Pacific Rise... | reverse complement strand
TTATACTTTGGCAACTTAAACCATTGAATACTTAATGCTTCAATTAGCAAGGCGTAAAGCAAAATTATAGGAATCGATATAAATACGAGTACTTCCATTAGGTATTTGCTTTTCTATGTTTGAAAAACTTTATGTCCTTGATAAAGAAAAGTCCGATAAATGCGGGCAAAATAATGTTTATCATCCAAATTAAGGTACTTGCGATTACTATATTTGTATGTTCGGCTGGTCCTTTGTCTAAAAAAAATGCATAATAAGCATCCATTACAGCAACACTTACTGCTCCACGAACAGCAAATTCGATTAATGCAATAGAAGGTCTAAACATATTGATAAAGAATATGGTAAAAACAATTATATATAGGTGAAAGATTGGGAAATTAATACCTACTGCCCAAAGCATAATTACAAACTGTGTGCTAAAAACAAGGTAACGAATTAAACTATACAGAAGTACTGTGTTAAGCTGAGGGAATTGATATTGTGAAAGTATTTCAACATAGATTCTAAGTTTTCTCCATTTTTTCGGAATGATTTTGCTTAAAATGGATATCTTATAATAGATAAAGAGTATAATGAATATAAGTATGGCTGGGATACTCAATAATAGAAAGTTATTTGTGTTTACAGCGTTTGGGTCGAAGAATTCCAAGTACGCAAATGCTAAAAATCCAACTATTAAACTAACTAATGTTTGGGCAAAGCTTCCAATTAAAGTGATAAAAGCCCCTTGGAGAAATGAGATTTTCTTAAGTACAAATACACGCCCGAGGAAGTCACCAATGCGATTAGGACTTAGTGCGCTAACACTTGCACCTGCAAATATTGCTTTTACAGCTAAAGAAAAGCTAATCTGTTCTTTAGTTGACACAATATAGCGCCATTTAGCAGCTTCTAAAAACCAATTAACAGGCATTAAGAGTATTACCAACACAAATAGCCATATGAATGTTTCATTATTAAAATAGGATTCTAATAAATCGCGGTATTCAAAAATTGATTTTTTAGACAACTCAAAATACAATAAAACAATCGCTGCAATTATTATTGCAGAACGAATGCCTATGTTATAATATTTGTATAGTTTTGTTTTGTCCATTTATTATTAATCAGTACAAGGCATTTTTTTGAAAAAAGACCGCATTATATTAGGAATCGACCCAGGAACCACGGTGATGGGTTATGGGTTAATTCACCAAAAGGGAAATAAAATCGAATTGATTACTCTTGGTGTGGTAAAATTAAGCAAACTAAGTAACCAAGCCCAAAAACTTCAAAAAATATTTAAGCGCACCCTATCATTGATTGAGGAATACCATCCCGATGAAATGGCAATTGAGGCCCAGTTCTTTGGTAAGAATGTTCAGTCGATGTTGAAACTTGGTAGAGCACAAGGTGTTGCCATTGCAGCAGCTTTGTATAGAGATGTGCCTTATGTGGAATATGCACCTAAGAAAATTAAGAAATCGATTACGGGAAATGGAAATGCAAGCAAGGAACAGGTGGCTGCAATGCTTAAATCCTTATTAAAGTTTGATGAAATTCCAGAGTTTTTGGATGCAACTGATGGTTTAGCGGCTGCAGTTTGTCATTTTTACCAACGTGGAGTAGGAGGGGACGAAAAATCCTATACCGGCTGGAAAGCATTCTTAGCTGACAATCCCAAAAGAAAATTGTAAATAAATGCTGAAATAATCAGCACGACTGCCAACTGCCGACTCAAGACTGTTAACTATTCCCCAAATCCCAATTCTTTCCAAGCCTTAGTAATATTAATTACCAACTGCTCGAATTCAGGCGCAGCAAGCTTTAACTTAGGTTGATTGAAATCCATATCATAAATAGTATTAATTGGGATGATGTGGATATGAGTATGAGGCACTTCCAATCCAATTACTGTAATTCCAATGCGTTTGCAGGGAACAACCTTTTCCACTGCCTTACCTACTTTTTTAGCGAAATTCCATAAGTCAGCATGTAAATCGTCGTCCATATCTAAAATATAGTCCACTTCTTTTTTAGGAATAACCAAGGTATGGCCTACGGCTAATGGATTAATATCAAGAAATGCATAAAAGCGATCATCCTCAGCAATTTTATACGAAGGAATTTCACCATTGACGATTTTAGTGAATATGCTACTCATAATTATCTTTTTATATCAACGATTTCAAAAATCATATTTCCAACAGGTACTTGAATTTCAGCAGAGTCGCCAATCTTTTTTCCTAATAAACCTTTAGCAATTGGTGATGAAACGGAAATCTTGCCTGACTTCAAATCAGCTTCCTTTTCTGGAACAATCATATACTCCATAGAGGCTCCATTTGCTTTGTTTTTGATAGTTACTTTGGAAAGCAATAGTACTTTTGATGTATCAATTTTAGTTTCATCAATTACACGTGCATTACGAACAATTTCTTGAAGCTTGGAAATTTTTAGTTCCAATAATCCTTGTGCTTCCTTAGCTGCGTCATATTCTGCATTTTCCGATAAATCGCCTTTATCTCTGGCTTCGCCAATTGCTGCTGAAATAGCTGGGCGTTGTACTGTTGTTAATTCTTTAAGCTCCGCTCGTAGGTTTTCTAATCCTTCTTCCGAAAAGTATTGTATATCTGACATAATCAAAGTCTATTTATAGAAAAACACCATTTTGTGGTGTTTCTGTTGAATTGAATTAAATGCAAGAAGACTCCCTAAGAGAGTCTTCTTGATAATATTTTGCAAAAATAGATAAAATTATCTAATGTTTTATAATCCTATAAGTGTATGCGTAATCCTAAACTATGCGTTCCTCCATAAGGATTTGAAGCTTGGTAGGCATAGTCAATTGAAATTCCACTGCCAATTTTCTTATTAAGTGGTACATCTATAGAGGCACCTGCGGTAAGACCAGTGTGAGCTGTCATACGTAGAGCATCATCCCAAATACCGTTTTCGTATACATATGCTACACGAAGCACCAATAATTTTGCAAATGCATAACGTAAACCAAGTGCATGTTGATCATTTGTAAATGAATTAGATGTAAATGTATACGTTGGAGTAAGAATGTGCTTTTCAGCAAGTTCTATATCGTAAGAGATACCTAATCGAATAAGTGAAGGTAATTCAAAACCTGCAGAACGTTGGTTAACTGTCATTGCATTGGCTTGTCCAGGAACAAAACCACGGAAAGAAAGTCCATCACCATTGTATTGCATGTTTGGACCAACATTTTTAAGTGCTACACCAAATTTTAATTGATCTCTTTTACCTGTTACATATTGAATACCTGCATCAATAGCTACTGTACTTGCTTTTAAGTTTGAAATTGATTCGCTAACCAACTTGATGTTAACACCCGCATATATACTATGTGAAAATGTCTTTGCATACGAGAGGTTGATATTGCTTTGGCGAGGAGAGAAAGTACCAATTCCTCCTTCGGGTTGGTCAGTAGTAGTGATATCAATATCGCCATAACTGAATGACACAACTGACAATCCAATAACACCTGCATTTTCACCTAATCGTTGAGACAATCCAAACGAAGAAATCGTTGTGTTTGTTCCTTTAAGATAGGTTGTATGTGCAAAAATAATTTCAGTTTTAGTAGTGTGGGCTAATCCAGCTACATTTAGAAATTGAGCTTCGAGGCCTTTTACTAATGAGGAGTTTGATCCTCCAAGTCCTGAGCTACGAGCCCATGGATTTATAAGTAATTGGCCTGCACCAGCTTCTCCAGCACGGTCTTTGTTACCTGCGTATGTGCTTATTGGAGCCAATACAAAGCTGAGTAATATACTACTAATTAAAAGTCTATAAAAATGCTTCATTTGTGTATAATTTTTATATCTAATTCTTTATTTATTAGCTCCCTAACCATAGGTTAGGGAGGTTATTATTTTAACTTTAATATTTAGAATGCGTTCAAGTCAACCGGACGAAGAACACCGAACCACTTAATAACTTTTTCTCCAATTCCTGGTGCATCAATGTGGATATAATAAATTCCACTTGCTATAGGAATAGAAGCATGGTTTTTCAAATCCCAATCAATAAAAGTATTTGGTTCATCCTTTTTGAATCTACGAATCATCGAACCTGCTGTATTATAAATTGAAATTGTACAACGTTCAGGAAGGTTGGTGATTTTTACTCGATTATCAAGCTGATTTTCTTCGTAAGAAGAGAATGCATAATATGGGTTAGGCACTACGCGGATGTAATCTAATGCATTAGATGCAACTTCGTTGTTTCCTATCTCTACAGCTAAATCACCTGTATTAAACTTATACATTGGATAACCATTGTTTGGCTCATTTTTATTTCCATTTGAGTAACGTCCTTTCATATAAGGATAACTAACTCGTAAGCTAACAATAGCATCATTATTTAACCATTCTTGACCAGGAGTTTGCATTGGAATTGATGCCCACATAATCTCACGAAGAACGCGGTTAAATTTTGAATTTGAAATTGGGTCATTATCAAGAATATCCATAATCCATTTACCAGCATCGTAAGCAGGACTACCATTAGCAAAATTTGAATGACGGAATATGTAAACAAAGTGTTTACCTCCGAATAAAACTTCATTCAAATTAGTATAGTAATGTGAAGTTGGATTAAATTGCATATCTGCTCCATTTTCTCCAACTAACCATGAAGACTCACCATACATAATATTTAATCGTTCACCTGTTTCTAAACTAATAGCATAACCAGGAAACCATCCCATTCCCTTGCCATTAATATAGTTAGCATCTTCAGGGTTATTTGATGGTGAAGATGATGTTGCAAAATTACCGTCTTTATCAATAGAGTAATGATCTCTTAAATAAAATTTAGCACGATTACCTTCACTTGCTGAGGGGTCGTCTCCAGTTTCAATCACAGGACAACGAGTCCATTTTGATTTATCACTTGTGAAAACGATATCCACACTCTCAAGATTTTTTAATTCATTATTACTTAGACCAAACGCTCTTGAAAGACCACTATTTGGTTTACTTGGGTCAACATTTGAGTAAGAAGAGGTTAATCTATATGGTGCCCAAGTTCTATTAATAAGTTTCTCGAAATGCTCTTCTGGATCTAACCATGGAGCGGGATTAGGACTTCCTGATGGAGCAGGATCGTAGTCATTATTCTCAGCATTGGCTTTGTCTTCAAGTGTTCCTGAACGTATCCAGTTCATTGCAATACTTGCATCAACATCTGGAACACCACCAAGCCATCTGTGAGAGCTATCTTGATATGTCTTTGTAGCACTTATCACTCCATTTTGGAATCCATCATGATCACCAGCTGCAAAAGCTTGACCAATCTGAATGCTTAAACCTTCGTCTAAGAATATTTGCTCATTAGCTAATTCAATAGTAGCGTCAGAAGAATCAAGAAGAACACCATTTTTATAAAGAATCCATGTGGATTTATTAATATCAGGTGCACCAGTAGTGTCAAAGCGAAGAATATATTCTGCTGATTGTACACGAAGTGGATCGATTACCTTTACATTGATAGGACCTGCATTATTTGTATATTCAGGTTCATCCATTTGTGTATTTTCAAAAATATATTTAAAGCTTTCAGGAGTAAGCATTAATGCATTTCCTCCATTACCTTTACCGTCAAGACGAGTTATTTTTGGTCCATCACCATATTTTGAATGAGCGACGGTACCCTCTGCTTCGGGTGTTGGAAGGTGAGGTATACCTGTTTTAACAACGATTGGTCCAACAGCTGCTTTACGACCAGCTAAATATGGAGTTTTTTGTCCATAAAGGCCGCCAATTGTATTGGGGTCTTGAGAATACTTTAGATACTCGTTATGACCATATGCAAGAGCTACGTAATAGTATTTCTTTTGGTTGATTAAACGTGTATCACCAGTGGCAAATTCATCTTCAACAATTTGGAATGTGTGTTTGATACCCTTATTATTGGCTTGAACCATTAAATAAGGAATATTAGCTTCTAAATTATCATCAAAAACGTAGTTAACTAAATTTGTAACATCATCTTTAAGGTCACACTGTGCAATTAAACGAGCCTTATCTGGATCACGAATATCAGAAATAGATACGTTTTCGTCACGTAATTGGAAAATTTGATATCCTTGGAAACGATAGAAAGGGTCGTAGTTTGTAGTATCATTATTAAGAGCAGAGATGGTTACATCTTCCTCGATATAATCTTCATTAGCATTATTAGATGCTTTAATATTTTTGATATAAAGTATCAAACCACGATCAGTTTCTTGAATTGTTAATTCTGGTGCATCTGGCCCATCAAGTACTTTAAAACAATTGTCGAATAGAGCTTGTGCTTTATCATCAACGGTACGAAGTAATTCAACTGAAGCGAATGGTCCTCCAGAAGCAGCACGTGCCCAAGGAATACCAACAGTGATATAGTTAACAGCACCTGATTCTAAGGTAAAAGGTCCAGCTGATTGCATAAAACGACGATCGAAAGGAGCATTACCTGCAGTTTCCTCTGTCCATTTCTTTGGAGAAGGAGGAACGCCACCAGTACCCCAATCACATGGGTCAGTTTCGTCAGGGAACATAAAGTCACATTGTGGTCCTACACCACCTGCTGAAGGGTGAGCGTTACCACCGTAGCGCATACGAACACCATCTTTCCAAAATCCTCTAAGAAGTTGATAATATTCAGGAGCATAATTTGGATCGGTCATAGCAGCGTTACCACCTGTATTATTGTGATAAACAAATTTACGCATTCCGAAACGCTCATTATCAATTATTGAATCACCAAAGTTAACACCATTAATACTCTCATCACACATTTGTGAACCATCAGCTGCTGTATCTGGGTTATCAATTCCATCAGCATCCATGTATGGACCTTGAAAAAAGTCAACACCAACAGCAGGTGGTTGAATGCCATAATGTTCAGGTTTTCCTAAACCATCTATTGCAGCACCATTATATGAGTATCCTAATCCACGCTCTACATCACAACCTACATAATCATCATAAGCATATCCAACATCAGTATCAACCCACTGACTAAAATAAGTCTCAGTCAAACGAAATGAAGATCGGTTAATAATTTCGTAAGTATAGAAAGTCATATTATTGATTTCGTCATTTGTAGCAAAAGCAAATGCCTGAGCTCTAATTTCAACACCAATAGCATTTCCTCGAGATTCAGTATGAATATTTCCATTATCGTTGAAAACCCACCAAATGGTTTGGTCACCTTTAAGTACTTGGTCTGCTAAAATACCATTGCCTTCGGCAGTTGGTTCATAATAGTAATCACCATTAGCATCTTTTTTAGGTTTACAAAGCTCATTATCGATATCATAATAAGGATAATCGCCCTGTTGCCAATCATAAACTCCATCACCATTAACATCTACAAATGGAGCAAGATATTGGTTCTGATTCTTAGAAACATCACCATGTGCTGGCCATTCTTGAATACTCTTTGGTACTGAGTAATCTGGATATTCTGAAGCATTACCATATTTTTCTAAGAATTCATCTACATCTTCACGTAATATCACAAAGTGCTTATCGTATTGTGTACATACGTCTTGACTAATGGATGCTTTTCCATCATCAGTCAAAGGTCCTGGCCAATAATCGTTACCACTACCGCGATATCTTTGAAAAGCTCCTTTAAGCTGACCGTTAACATCTACTCCACCAAGCCATAAAGAAGCTGAGAACATTGATGTTTTTGTAGAACCTTTAGGAATTTCGTATTGAGCAATTCCTTGTAAATCCCACCACATGTCACCACCCGTATTGATACGAGCTCTAACATTATTTAGGTTTAACTCCGTAGCTGATTTTGCAGGAATACAACCTGCGGCAGCACCTGTTCGAGCGGTTGAATTTGTTTTCTTAGCGCCGCTTTTCTCACCCTTAACATTTTCAGCTGAGAGCTGTCCAATTGATAAGGAACTAATTAAAGTCAGTGTTAATATGCTATATAATATTTTCTTCATAATTGAAAAATTTGATCTCAAATTAGAAACTAAAGATTACACCTAAACGGATTCGTCGAGGAGTGCTATAGTTATATGGGCTGTTAATACTTGTTGAATATAAGTCTCTAAATGACTGTGTGTCGTTATATGAATTAATTGCTGCTTGATGTTCAGCTGCTGACAAATACCCGTCATCATCAGGGTTACCTGTATATCGATATACACCCATTACGTTTTGAGTATTCAATACATTAAGAATTTGTACATAAACATTCAAATAGTGAGGGTTTTTATTCTTAGCACCATCCTTACGTTTGATAAAGATATCTTTGTCTATCTTCATATCCATACGGAATTGCCATGGTAGTCTTGAACCATTAATAGAACCATCAAGAACAGGACTTCCTCCTCCTAAGAGTGCTGAAGTAACATTACTTTGACGACTATAAGGTAGTCCAGATCCTCCAGAGAAGGTTGCATTTACTCCAGTGTTTGCAAGTAGTTTAACTACTTTTACTTTATTAGTGCCTTTTACTTTACGTGACCATGTTGGTCCGTTATATTTACGTCCTTGTCCACCAAAACGATAGTCCATCACAATTGAAATTTGATGATTTCTATCTTGAGTAGTTGGGTTTAGAGTACGTAAGTTAGGTTGTCCTGAAGTAACTAAGTTAATTCCTGAAGTTGCACTTGAACCTGTTGCATTCGCAAATTGTAAGGTATAACTAACGGTCATCCAAAGATTATTTGTTCTACGTAGGTCATACATAATTGTCATACCCTTAGTAGTACCAAAGTCTATGTTGTTATACGAAATATATGAAACAGGATATGCGCTTGTGAAACGATACAATTGAATTTGATCTCTAAATTCACGATAGTAAGCAGAGAATTTAATAGATGAAGACTCTGTTAATATTTGTTGGAATCCAAGTTCATAATCTGTAGTACGCTCAGGCTTTAAGTTTGGATTATTTACTACTCCATTACCAATTTGATCGATAAAATAATATCTAATAATATCAAGTCGGTTTCCACTTGAAGGACGAGATGTTAAGATATCATAGTGAGCAAAGAAGTTTGCTTGATCAGAAATAGGGAAAGAGAATGAGATACGAGGAGAAACGGTTGTTTGTGGCTCGTAATCTTTGAAAGCATTAGGGTTTAACTCAGTTTGATTTGGATCTACCAAATAAGGAGCAATACCAGAAGCTGTTTGAATACTTGTAGGGTCAGAAATTTGAGTTCCTTGAGCATTGAACCAAACATCTTCATCGCGATAACCTACAATTGATGTAGGATTATTCACATCATTAACGTAGACTATATAATCGTCACCCATGTTTGATGGAATAGCGCCTAAATCATTTACTTCCTTTACTGTTTTTGCTTCAGCAAATAAATAAGGATCTTTAAGTACCTTTTGGTTTGCATCAAAACGATCTACACGAACACCAATATTAAAGATTAGGTCACGAATAGAGAAGTGATCTTGAATGTAACCGGCCATGTAAATTGGCTCATAAGCTCCAATTGCACGAGTATAGTTTCCGTTTTCATCTGTTTGTGTAAAAAAGTCGTTGAATGAAGGACGACTGTTATGCTTATTTCCATAAGGGTCATAACCGTAATAGCTAACATAAGGTTTGCCACTATTTAATAATTCATCTGCACTGAACATTTCAACGTTAAATGTTCCTGGATCGTAATTGTCCAAGTCAATCCAATCGGTTCCATCAACTTGCAGTCCTAATTTTGAACGAAGATTTTTATCGAAGAAAGATTGAGTGTTACCATCATATAAACGATCATAATAAATAGTATCTTGGAAAACACCATTAGCATCGTAAATAGCATGTGGGTTAGCTAAGTCTAACTGAAGGATATGACGGTTTGTTAATCCACGCATCAAAGTCCATAATCCTGCAGGATTATACCCGAAAGAAGATACTTTACGTTGTTCATATTGGATACCAAAACTAATTTCATGGTTTCCAATATCCATAGAACCATTAGCATTAATACCCACACGAGAACTAATAGATTGACTATATCCATTATAAGGAGTTCCTGTATTAGCATATAAACCGTAAACACTGTTTGGTAGCTGACCATTTAATAGGCCACCATTATTTTGAACTACTAATCGGTTACGATAAACTCCTGTTGCAGGATCGTACATTTGATAGTATTGATCAGTATAGTTAGATAAGTTAGGGTTTAACTCAGAACGTTCGAAGTCAAATAGAGTATCACGCCAACCATTATGAATCCATACATTATTATATCCTAAAGCAGTATCACTTCCAAGTTCGTATGATTTTATGCTGTGTGTAGTAAATTTACCAACATAACCATAAGCGAAGATGTTGTTACCATGACGACTATTTTCAGAAGTACTTTTTACTTGAGAGTAGTCTCCTTGAATGGTATAGAATACATGCTGAATAAGGCTTTTCTCATTATTCTTGAATCGCTGGGTAAATTTACCATAAGCGCGCCAAGTTAAATTATTATAAACACCATTATTACCTTGATTATATAAAGTGTTACCCATCGACCATCTGGTGCCGTTTCCGTAATTAATAGAACCACCAAATGTTAGGTTAGTTAAATCAGATGTTCTAACGTCAATTTTAGCTGATGCATTTACGCCTTGAGATTTTGCATTTACGCGTGTTTTGTTATTTACAAGGTCACTCTTATATATGTATTCAGAATTAGGGAATACTCCTGCTCCAGTTCCAGAAGGACGAAGAGGATTTTTCTCTAAATAATCAAGAGTTTCGTCATTTACTTGCCATGTTCCTCCATAGGCTGGAGATCCATCGCGAATCAATGTACCTTCAGCAGAGATAAAGAATCCCAATAATGAAGTTGATTTTGTGGAATCTTTACCCATAATAAGTGGCCCTTGAACGTTAAGTCCAACAAGGTTGAATCCATATCCATCAAGAAATTCGGATGTTACACCCTCGATACCAGCACCAAAATGGCGTGATGGTCCGCGAGTAGTAATGTTTACAATACCACCAGTAAGGTCACCATACATTGCAGGTGTACCACCAGTAATTACCGAAACTTGTTCGATAGCTGCTTTTGGTAAGTTTGCAGATCCAATTACACGAACTCCATCAATGAAAGTTGCAGTACCACCAGTACGTGCACCACGAATACCTCCCATTTTACCATTGTCGTTGGAGAATACTCCACCAACAGTAACTGCGATATCGTTTGCTCCACGAGCCGACATTTTATCAATTTGGTCTTTAGTAATAACTCCTCCTGATGAAGATTGGTCAATATTGATTAGAGGATTGATATACTCTGTAATAGTAACACCCTCAAGTTCATCAACTGATGATTTAAGCTTCACATCGAGGTAACGATCTTTATTAGCAAAGATTGAAACTCCTTTTATGAGTTGTGTTCCAAAGCCCATAAAAGAGACCTCAACATCGTATTTTCCCGCTTCAATTGGTTTTACGGTATAATTACCATCCATATCAGTCGTACCACCATTTACAATTTTGCCACCAAGTTTAACTACAACCTGTGCAAAAGGAATAGGTTCGTTTTTGTCGACATCAGTAATTTTTCCTTTAAGGGCACCTGATTGCGCTACGGCAAACATGCTCATAAAGGCCAAAACTGAAGTTAAAAGTATTCTTCGAATCATACTTGTTAATTTATGTTAAATATCCTGTGCTAAAAGTCGGTAAATTTAGGAAAAATATGCATCTACAAAAATAAATTTATGCTTTTAAAAACCTATAAGTAAGGTGGGTTCATAATAGCATCATAAACGATTGCTTTTTTTAAGTCAAAATCAAGCTTTTCTGTAGCTTGATTAGGCTTATTTTGAATCATTTCAAATTGTGTTTCGTGTTTTATTTTTCCTGTTGTATTATCTATGTATTCTATGCTTTCAGGCTCCTCTTGGTGTTTCTGCTCCATCCAAGAAAGCTTTTCTTCTTCCTTTTCTACATTGCCAACATAAGCGGGCTCAGTGAAAGGAGTGGTTTTTTGAGGGTAAAATTGTTCGATGAAATCGTCCAATGAGCTTGCTTTAGGACTTGGACGCTCAATAGAACCTCCATGCTCCAGTAATTTCTTGGCTTTATCTTTTTGGGTTTTATTGTAATACTTTATACCTAAAAACAATAGTCCCAATAAAAAAGGTAATAAATTTTCCATGATTGTGTGTTTGAGGGTCCACCATAGACCATCTGTTTGAGGGGTAAAGATACACCAATATTTTGAATTAGGAGTTTAAATAGAGGGTTTTAGCTGAGAAATGAGCAAAAAGTACTAAATAATATTTTCTGTGAAAAAATAGGAGGTAATGCCTTGGTTTTAAATTGAAATAGTCCTTGATAAAATCAAGGACTATTATGAAGTTGCCCAACAAGGATTCGAACCAAGAATCTCCCAAATCAGATTTGAGTGTGTTGCCGATTACACCATTAGGCATTGAAAGTTGCAAATGTATTATTTTTTCCTATTCGTGCAAGTCAAATGTTTGTAATTTTGTTTTTATATTATTTAAAATAGGGTCTATCAAATTCTACTATCTTTGTTTTATTCAAAAACAGATTTATGTTTTTTAGCATCATTCAATTATTTAATAGGTAATCATAGGGTTTTGTATGTTAATGTAAATCATAAAGTAATTTTCAAATTATATGAAATGGACAAGCGATTATACTCGTAGCCTTATTGGAGGAATATTTTTTTTAACCATCGTATGGATCTTTTTTCCAATTGTAACATACCTTTTAATCTCAGCGATTGTTGGAGCTGCAGGAAGGCCTTTAATGCGTCTGTTAGGGAAAATCCGTATAGGTAAAAGGTCGATCAGTACAGGCTTTAGAGCGGCGATTGTGTTGTTGTTAATGATTTCGATAGTTACTGTTTTGGTGGCTGTTTTATCTCCTTCAATTATTAGTCAGGGAGAGGCAATACGTGAAATTGATTTGGATGAAGTGAGCTTACAGCTGGATAATAAACTTAATCCGGTGAAGCATGTGTTGAGGGACCGACAGTTGGTCGAAACAAATAATGACTTTAGAGAGAATATTCAAAAAAGTGTTATGCAGATTCTTGAAGGTATTGATTTTAAAACGATGTTTGCGAATGCTCTTGGTGCAACGGGTAGTTTCTTTATGAGCCTATTTGCAATTTTGTTTATGAGCTTTTTCTTTATTAAGGATAAAGATTTATTTCATTGGATTGTGTTACTCTTTGTTTCGGAGCGTAATCAAACTAAGGTTTCCAATATATTGACCAAAGTAAGACAAACGATGAATAGATACTTTTTTGGTTTACTTATCGAGGTAAGTAGTATGATGGTGTTATTATCTTTGGGGGGCTTGGCGATTGGTTTAGAAAACGCAATTTTAATTGGATTCCTTGGTGGCTTGTTAAATGTAATTCCTTATTTAGGTCCTATTATCGGAGCTTCTATTGCGGCAGTTTTAGTACTTATATCTAATGTTGCTCTTGGTATTGATAGCGCCTTATTGCTGACAGGCCAAATTCTTATCGTATTTGCGGTGGCCAATATGATTGATAACTTTGTGCTTCAACCGCTCATTTATTCCAATTCAGTGGAGATGCACCCTATGGCTATATTCATTATTATTTTTGCTGGAGGTATGATTGGTGGACCCGTTGGGATGATTATTGCGATTCCTGTTATGACGGTTTTACGAATTACCATAGGAGAGTTTTTCGGTGACAACCGAATGGTACGTAAACTTACTCGGGGAATATAATCAAATGAGTTACAGTCTTTATCTTGCAAAATCACTCCTTAAAAATTTAAGTTTTTATCGAGGTTTCAATGCATTAAAAATTTATTCAAGTTTTTGGCTAAGTCGAATTCTATCTAAAAGTATTCATTGGGGGCAACCCATTAGTATTTCTGTTGAGCCTACTACTTCATGTAATTTAAGTTGTCCTGAGTGTCCATCGGGTTTAAAAAAATTCACCCGCCCGACGGGGAAAATCACTCGTGAAAACTTTGAGATGATTCTTCGTCAAATGGGTAAAACCTTGCAGTATATCACTTTCTACTTTCAAGGAGAACCTCTGCTTCATAGTCAGTTTGCTGATTTTGTACGCTTGGCAAAACAGCGAAATATCGTTGTGGCTACATCAACGAATGCCCATTATTTGGACAAAAATATGGTTGAAGAAATCATTGCAAGTGGATTAGACCGACTAATTATTTCGCTCGATGGAGTTGATGCTGACACCTATGTGAAGTATCGTCGTGGTGGCGATTTCAATCAGGTAATAGCTAATATTAAATCGATGGTAAAGCTAAGAAAAGAGCATCAAGTTGGACATCCTTTTTTAGAGTTACAATTCCTTGTTCTTAAGCATAACGAACATCAAATTGAGGATATTAAAAGGCTTGGAAAAGAGTTGGGAGTAGATAAAGTGGTTTTGAAAACTGCACAAGTTTACGAGTTTGAAGAAGGAAATGATTTTATTCCAGAAATGGATAAATATGCCCGTTACGAAAAGCAAGAAGATGGTAAATATCGAATTAAGAATAAGTTACCGAACCATTGTTTTCGAATGTGGAGTGGTTGCGTTGTTACATGGGATAATCAAATAGTGCCTTGTTGTTTTGATAAGGATGCTGATCATAAATTTGGAAATATTAATGAGAAGGATTTTTCCTTGATTTGGCGCAGTAGTGATTATTCAAATTTTCGAAGCCAAATTCTAAAAGACCGATCGAAAATAGATATTTGCCGTAATTGTAGCGAAGGCCTTTAAAAACAAAAAAGCCTCTTTAAGAGGCTTTAAAAGTCATTAGATTGAATTATATGGAGGTAATATCTTTCTCTTTATCCTCAAACATTGCCTCAGCCTTTTTATAATACACATGAGTTAAATCGTCAATTTTTGATTGAAGTTTTTTTGCCTCATCCTCCGACATTCCATCTTTCTCCAATTGCTTGGCTTCATCGTTTGCACTTCTTCGTGCATTTCGAATGGCGATTTTGGCATCTTCTTCAGCAGCCTTTGCTTTTTTAACAAGACCTAATCGGCGTTCCTCAGTAAGTACAGGTACATTAATGCGAATAATGGTTCCATCATTTTGAGGATTAAAGCCTAAATTTGAATTGATAATCTCCTTTTCAATTATAGGTAGATTTGCCTTATCCCAAGGTTGAATCATTAAAGTACGAGGGTCTGGAGTGCTGATATTTGCTACTTGCACTAATGGCATCATCGATCCATAATTATCGATAGAAATTCCATCAAGCATACTGGGGCTTGCTTTTCCTGCTCTAATTTTGTGTAGTTCGCGATCAAGATGCTCATTACTTAATTTCATTGCATCTTCAGCCATTTCTAATACCATTTCTGCTTCTTCAGTCATAGGGCGTGTGTTTTATGATTTACAGCTACAAAGCTACAATTTTCCTTTTATAGTTTTCAAAAAACTATTAATCAGTTTTCAAAATGATTAAAAAGCGTCAGTAAATTAACTATTTAAGACTTTAATAAGCTGGTCTAAATTGATTTGAAACATGCAGTTAAAATGCTTTTTTGGACATTGCTTATACCCAATTTTACTACAAGGACGACAGCTTAAGCCTTTCACCTCAAAAATATGATTATTTTCTTTTTTGTCATGAGCAAAATAGGGGTACATTCCAAACTCAGGAATGGTATTTCCCCAAACTGAAAGTATAGGTTTTTGAAATGCGCTTGCAATATGCATCATTCCGGTATCTGAACTTACCACTTTATTACATTTCTCAATAATGCTTGCTGATTCATTAAGGTTATACTTGCCGCAAGCATTAAATACTTCACCACTTGATTTTGCAATAATTTCTTCCCCTTTATCAAAATCTTCGGGGCCTCCCACAAGAACAATGGGTAATGTGCTTGAGTTTGATATTTTAATGAGTGATTCGGTAGGTATTTGCTTAGTGAAATGTGCACCTCCAATTACAAAAGCATGATAGCCTTTATTAAAGCTATCGATTAGTTTCTTTGTTTTATCACGATCCTTGTCACTAATAAAGTAGTCGAGGCCCAATCCATCATTCTTAGCACCTAAAAAAGCAACAGTGTTTATATATCGGTCTACGATATGCACTTTTGGTAGCAGGTCGTATTTAAGTTTGATGCTTAACCATTTCCGTACATTTAGTTTATTAAATGAATTGGATGAGCTTGCTAATGCCATTTTCAAACGCTTGCTCCTTAGGTTGGAGTGCAGGTCGATAATGTAGTCATAATCCTCTGATTTCAAATCGGGTAAAACTTCTGTAATTTTCTTTTCAAAAGTGTAGAGTTTGTCGATATAAGGATTATGTATTAAGGTTTGGGCAAATTTTTTCTTGCTTATAAAATGAATCTCAGGGCGCTGGGGTAAATTGTGCAAAGCCCGAATCACGGGCGAAGTGAGCACAATATCTCCAATGGAGCTAAAGCGAAGAATGAGAATTTTAATCATTGGTCAAAAGTAGTTAAAAATAAAAAAGTCTCGCATTGCGAGACTTTTTTAAAGCGTCTTATTCAAATTTTATTTTGGCACCCATTGGTAGCGAATAATTTGTGTTGCTACTTCCTGTTCAAACCAAAGCTCTTTGTTTTTTAGCTTGATAATTTTGAATTTTTGCTGGATAGCAGAGCCAGTTTCTTTGATGATAATATTTTCTTTTTTATCGTCAAAAGACCAAGTTCCTATTACCTCAAGTCCACCACCAACAAATTTATAAGCACCTTCTTTTTCAAAAGTGATGTAGTCTATCATTTGATTAGAGGTAACATCTACACCATCTTGAGTAGCTTTGTCAAGCACCCAATCTCCAGCAACACGGCTTGTTTTTGAGCGAAGGCTAAGCATTGGGCCCTCTTCATACTTCTTACAAGAAGTTACGCCAACCATAATAAACGTAGCGAGTACAATTAAAGTGATAATTTTTTTCATGTGTAATTTTGTTTTGTGAGTGTTAAATTTATGTATGCTGCAAATCTACATAAATAAAACAAAAAAGCTTCAAGTTTAGTTAAGAAATTGAAAAGACAAGGTTTTCTTACGAAAACTCCCTAATTTTGCAGCAAATTGGACACTATGAATTTTATAGATACACATACGCATTTGTATTTGGAGCAGTTTGACGAGGACCGGGCTGAGGTTGTAGAGCGAGCAATAAAGCAGGGTGTCGAAACCATGCTTTTGCCAAATATTGATACTGATAGTATCGAGCCACTTTGGAGCCTGATTGATAAGTACCCAAATCATTTTTATCCCATGGCGGGATTGCATCCTACCTCAGTAAATGCAGATTATAGAATGCAATTGGATCGAGTGGAACAAGAACTCAATGAGCGTAAGTACATTGCTGTTGGTGAGATAGGTATTGATTTGTATTGGGATAAAACCTTTGTGAATGAGCAGAAAGAAGCTTTATTATTTCAATTTGATTTGGCTATAAAACATGATTTGCCTGTGGTGATTCATTCTCGAGATTCTTTTAAGGAAATCATGGAGGTGATCGAAAGCTTTAATAACGCTAACCTAAGAGGACTTTTTCACTGTTTTACGGGTACCGAAAACGAAGCAAAAGAGATAATTGACAAAGGTTTTTTATTGGGAATAGGTGGAGTTTATACTTTCAAGAATTCTGGTTTGAGGAAAGAACTTCAGAGTATTAGCTTAGAAAATATAGTGCTTGAAACCGATGCTCCTTATCTTACTCCTGCGCCTTATCGTGGGAAAAGAAATGAGTCGGCCTATGTGTATTATGTGGCCAAAAAAATGGCTGAAGAATATAAAAAGAGTTTGCATGAAATTGCTGAAATAACAACTGCAAACGCTCGAAAACTATTTAAGATTTAGATTTATGACAACAGAAACAAGCATACTTATTATATATACTGGTGGTACCATTGGAATGGTGAAGGATATGGACACTGGTGCTTTGAAACCTTTTGATTTTGATAATGTGTATGATGCATTACCAATATTGAGAAAGTTTAAGTTTCAGATTGATAGCATTTCGTTTGACCCTTTAATCGATTCGTCGGATATGCATCCTGAACATTGGGTGCAACTGGCCAAAATGATTAAAGATCATTATCTTGATTATGATGGTTTTGTGGTGTTGCATGGCTCAGATACTATGGCTCATACGGCATCTGCCTTAAGTTTTATTCTTGGCAATTTGAATAAGCCTGTGGTTATTACGGGTTCGCAATTGCCTTTAGGTGTGCTTCGAACTGATGGTCGTGAAAACCTGATTAGCGCCATCGAAATTGCTGCTGCAAAAGAAGATGACACTCCAATAGTACCTGAAGTAGTTATCTTTTTTGAGAACAAACTCTATCGAGGAAATCGAACGTATAAGTATCATGCCGAGAATTTTAATGCATTCGTGTCGGGGAATTATCCTGTATTGGCTGAATCAGGTGTAAGTCTTAAGTTTAATACTGAACATATTCTGAAACCTAAGTTTAAGAAGTTAAAACTTCACGACAAGTTAGATTCTAATGTGATGATTATGAAAATGTTTCCAGGGATAGGTTCAAATGTAGTGGATGCCATGCTTGGGGCAAAAGGGCTTCGGGCAGTAGTGTTGGAGAGCTTTGGTTCAGGAAATGCACCAACGGATGCTTGGTTTTTGAATCGATTAAAAAAAGCGATTGACGATGGAATTGTAGTGGTTAATGTAAGTCAATGTATTTCGGGCGAAGTGGAAATGGGTAAATACGAAACCAGTGTGGGCTTAAACAAAATTGGTGTGATTTCGGGAGGTGATATGACTACTTCTGCGGCTATTACAAAGCTGATGATTGTTCTTGGTGAGCAAAGTAATCCTGAAAAAGTAAAAACACAGATGCAAAAGAATTGGGTGGGCGAGATTACGGTATAATTGTTGATTATCGACGGCTTTTGAATGATAAAAAACTAATGACATGATTAGAATGAAATACGGATTTATTGCAATCGTTTTGGTGTTGCTTATTGGTGCATGCACTACAAAAACAAATAAAAAATCGAAGCAAGAGAGTATGCTTTTTACTTCGGGAGGTCGTACCTCTGAATTATTGGTGGTGATGGCTGATCAAAACTGGGAGAAATCTGCAGGAGATACGATTCGGCATACCCTTGGAGAGGTTCCGCCATGGATGGCACAAAACGAACCCGAATATCGTATTGCACAAATTGCAAAATACCAGTTTGGACCTGTATTTCAGAAGTTTCGTAATATTTTAATTGTGGAGTTTGATACAAGTTTGAGTAAATCGAAAGTTACTGTGCGACATAATGTATGGTCGCGTCCTCAAACTATTGCTAAGATTCAATCGCCTGATTTGAAATCGTTCATGAATGCATACACCAATACCTATAAGCAGATAAAGGCCTATTATCACAAAAATGAAATTGCTCGAATTATGGATTCGTATCGAGGTTCTGAAGAGCGCAAAGTAACCATCGCTGTGGAGAAAAAGTTTGGTTTTAAGATGATTTTTCCTCGAGGTTTCCTCGTGGCAACTGATGGAGCAGATTTTATGTGGCTTCGTCGCCCAACACGCGAAGTGGAAGAAGGGGTGATGATTTATACTTATCCTTATTCCGACACTTCCAATTTTAATTATCAAAAAATAATTGCTTTAAGAGATTCATTAACCAAGCAATATATTCCTGGACCAATAGATGGTTCGTATATGAAAGTGTCTTCTTTTTTTCCACCTTATCATGTCAATAGTAAATTCAAAGGGAATTATGCTACTGAAATTCGCAGTTTATGGGATGTGCATGGCTATGCTATGGGTGGACCATATATGAGTTATACTTTTGTAGATACCATTGCCAATCGTATGGTAATGATTGATGGTTATATCAAAGCTCCACGAAAAGAAAAAAGAGATTTAATGCTTCATATTGAAGCAATATTTGGAAGTTTTGAGTTTGTGAATTCTCCTGCTGTTAAGAAGGATTAAGAAAGAACTTTCTCTATTATCTTTGGAAAAAATTCATATTCTAAAGCATGAATTTTTTCGGCAATGCTATCAGGAGTATCTGATTCTGAAAGGCTAACTTTTTCTTGAAAGATAATCTGACCTTCGTCGTAATGCTCGTTTACATAGTGAA
>Ga0256827_10000781_pt1 | contig 20101 bp, 15 predicted proteins | sample CV84metaG_FD_185977 | JGI IMG/M metagenome (GOLD analysis project Ga0256827, IMG submission 185977) | Hydrothermal vent microbial communities from East Pacific Rise, Pacific Ocean - CV84 | ecosystem: Environmental > Aquatic > Marine > Hydrothermal vents | place: Pacific Ocean: East Pacific Rise... | reverse complement strand
CATAATATCATCTGTAGTATTGAGTATGTCATCAAGGAGTCTGTGTTGTCTCTCGATTTTCTGCTTTGCAAGTATCTGTTTTACTAAAAAATAGATAATAAGAAGAGAGAAGAAGAGTGTAAGAACACGCATACGTAGAGTGCTATAGAGTGCCATACTTATAATTGGAGACTGCTCATAAGAGACCATCCAAGCTACACATTTATGTTCTAGGTTCTCTATTGGTAAAAAGGAGATAACATCTATATGCCCATGATGCTCTACATAAGAACTAAAAGGCTCTGCCTTTGCCATATTTAAATCTATCTCTTTTCTAATTGGTGCTAATTTACGTCTATTTTCATCGATGCAGTGCTCTTTTGTATGAATACTATTGAGTGCAATCATATAATTTGCTGCTTCTGCACTCTTCTCATACTTTATGATCATGTCGTTTCTCTGCCAAGTATTCGCATCAAAAATATTTTTATCTACAATAAAATGGGAGTGAATACCACTTATATTATTTAAATACCACTGAAAACTATCACTCGAAAAAGAGATCTCCATTGCCCCTATGTAAGTACCATTTTTACTAAATAATGGAAAAGTATTTCTAAAGCCATGTGCTGTTCGACCTTGTGTGAAGCCACGAATTGCTTTATGTGTCTCATTGGTGTATTTAAAATCTGCTCTCACATCTGTTAAATCATCTCCAAACTTTTTTGGTTTATGTGCTCTATAAAAAGACTCATTGTTAGGGAGTACAAAATGGTACTGCAAGACTCCTCTTTTTTTAATAATCTTATACATAGGTGCTAAGATTTGAGAAAATTCTTCTCTTAACTTGTCTTTCTCTTCATCAGAGGCACCCTGAACTTCTGCCAGAATCTCATTGACTCTAGGTATATTGAGTGTAAATTCATAAATTGCAATAGCAGTTGATTTTTGAGTCTCTAGTAAAATTTTGTAATGTGTTTGGAGAGTTTTGAGGTTATCTTTGAGTACAATATTTATTTTATATTTAGCATTCACTTCTGTGGCATAATAGACAGCAGTGTTGACAACTACGAACACTAAAAGAAGGAGTAAAATAGTTTTTAACTTCATAATAAACGAGTTTACTCCCTATAGGCTTGAAGTCTTATAAAATCCAGACAGAAAATTTCTTAGATTTTATTTTTCCTTTTGAAAGTCTCTTTTGAGCTTCATCTATGAAGGCTCTATCTATCGCTACATAAGCCTGTCTATCGTAAATATCTATCTTTCCTATGCTACTACCCTTGAGTCCAGCATCACCTGTTAATGCTCCTAAAATATCACCAGCTCTAAGTTTATCTTTTTTACCACCCTCTATAACTAATGTTACATTTTTTGGTCGCATCTCAAAATTATTTTGTACCTTCAACGTGGTTACATCTTCAAAAAGTCTCTTCTCATCTCTATATTCTGCTATTTTTTCATCTTCAAAATGAGTATAAAGTGTACATGCAAGGCCCTCAGCCCCTGCTCTTCCAGTTCGACCTATACGATGGGTATAAGTCTCTTCTCCATGAGGTAAGTCGTAGTTTACAACCATAGCGAGCTCTTTTATGTCAAGTCCACGTGCCGCTACATCTGTTGCTACTAAAACTCTTGCTGAGCTATTTGAAAACTGTACTAAAACATCATTTCTATCGTACTGTTCCATATCTCCATGAAGTGCTAGGGCATCTATGTTCATCTTTTGAAGTCTTTTGGCAACTTCATCTGTCTCAACTTTTGTATTACAAAATACTATGACATTTGAAGGGTTAAATGTGCTAAAAATATTGACCATACTCTGAAGTTTATCACCCTCAACTTCGTAAAATCGCTCTGTAATTTTATTGACTACTTCTATGGACTCTGTTTTTACACTTATCGCATTGTTTTGAAGAGTTTTACTCATACTCTGTATCTCATCAGGATAAGTAGCAGAAAAAAGAAGTGTCTGTCTCTCTTTAGGTGCATAGGCAATAACTTTTTGAATCTCCTCTATAAAACCCATATCTAACATTCTATCGGCTTCATCAAGAATAAGCATATTGAGATTTTCTAAGTTGAGTGTCTCTTTATCTAAATGCTTTAAAATTCGCCCAGGTGTTCCAACAATAATGTGTGCACCATGACGAAGGGAACCAAGCTGTGGACCAAATGCAGCCCCACCACAGAGTGTCAAAATTTTAATATTGTGAGCAAATTTTGCAAGAATGCGTAGCTCTTTTGCTACTTGGTCAGCGAGTTCACGAGTAGGGCACAAAATAAGGCTCTGCACACGAAACTTTTTTACCTCAAGCTTAGAGAGTAGACCTATCCCAAAAGCAGCAGTTTTTCCACTCCCTGTTTTTGCTTGTGCAATTACATCTTTACCATCAAGTATAAAAGGCAGAGCCTCTGACTGAATAGGTGTCATTTGAGCATAACCAATTTTTTCTAGGTTTAGGAGCATATCATTTGAGAGAGAAAGTTTTGAAAATTTTGTAGAGTTCATGTATAATCTTTTTTAAAATTATAGCTTATTTATTGAGGTTCTGAAATTATGAAAAAAACTATACTCTTTATACTACTCAACGTGGTGTCACTCTATGCATCGCAAACAACACAAGATGAGATGGATGGTATCTACATGGAAGCAGTTCTTTTTGTGGGTGTTTTTGGAACTATGGGTATTATCTCTTACATCTACTCTAGTAGACATGCCAAAGTCTATAGCTCCTCAGAGGAAGAGAAAAAGAGAAAAAAGGATGAAAAAGAGGAGAAACTTCATAAAACAGAGAGAGTAGCATCACTAACAAAACTTTTTGAAGATGAACTTCTCACACCCCAAGAGTTCGCAATTTTAACAAAACACTATGATTAGAGGCTAACACTATTTTCAAGAGTGTTAACACTCTCCATACTCTCTAAAACTAGCTCTTTTATTTGCTTATGTTCTATGTTATGTTTCATTGCAAAAGCCAAAATTTTATCTGTATTAAATGCTTCTATGTCTCTAATTAAAAGATAAATTTCACCCAGTATTCCTTTGTATTCAAGAAGAGCATCTTTAACTTCATCAGAGATATACATATGTTCCAATACCGCTTCTAACTTCATTGAAAAGACAACATCTACGAGTGATAAGACTCCTACAAAATAAGCTTCTCCAAGAAAATTACTTCCAACATTTGGTTGTAACATTTTTAAAACTTGCTGCATGAGTTCTGTACGGTTTTTTGCAAGAAGCATTACAGGAGAGTAGCCACTGTTTTTAGAGATGGACTTCGAGTAGAGCATAAGCATAAGCCACTCTGCTAGTGGTCGTCTTCCTACTAAGGTCAGAACATGGTGAATAGAAGATATCTTATTTCTAAAATGAAAGTAGCCCGAGTTTATAAACTGTAGTAACTGTACCGTCACAGCATGGTTTTCTTCAAATGCAGTTGTGAGTTCATCTATATTTGTATCTTGGATTAAGAGGTTGTAGAGTCTTAAAATATTAAACTGTTTAGGGTCATACTTTACATTCTGTACAACACTTGGTTTAGATAAAAAAGCACCTTGGTAAAAATTACAACCCATCTTTTGTGCAACTTCATACTTATTTTTAGTGTCTATTTTTGAAGCAATTACTTTTACCTCTTGAGTTTGTAGTAGTTTTACCAACGAAGAGGTATCATTCTCAAGTTCTTGTGTTAAATCAATTTTAAAATATGCCAATGCCCTAAAAACAACTCTATATTTTTCAAAAATTGTCTGATTTAAAAGAGAATCATCTATGCAGATTTCATAGCCCTTTTCATAAAGTTGCATAATTCTCTCAACAACTTTTTCATCCATGTTGATAGTAGGTAAGATTGAGAAGACAAAAAAGTTTTGAGGGACACTAAAAACAAGATCGCTCATGAGAAATTTATAGTTAATCTTTACAAATGCTTTGTGGTTTCCAAGTAGTGAGACTGTACCAAACTTATTGAGTACATTACTTATAACAGAAGCACTCACAAAACGCTCATTTAAAGAGTTGCTTGAGTGCTGGGTATCTCTATATAAAATCTCATATGCAAAGAGTTTATCCACGTTATAAACTATCGCTTCTCTGCCTAAATAAACATGTTCCATTCTTTTTCCATCACTCAAATAATTATTTTAACTAAATTATAACGTTAATGTATAACTTTAAACTTATACATCATAATTGATGCAGCAACAGCTACATTAAAACTTCTTACATCTTCCATCATTTCTATCTTCACACTTTCAGAACAGGCTTTTAAAACCTCTGGAGAGAGACCTTTTCCTTCATGTCCCATAAGCAAAACCCACTTCTTGGGTACTTTCACATCTGCTAAGTTTATAGACTCTGATGTCACTTCTGCCCCAAATATCTTATACCCATCCGCTTTGAGTCTCTCAAGTGTAAGAAATATATCTTCATACTGATGCACATTGAGCTTACTTATGTGCCCCATAGAAACACGCAGTGCTCGTCTCTGGTAAGGGTGAGGAGAGCTCGTTGGTAGAAGATATGAGTGAACTCCTAAGGCCGCAGCACTTCTTGCTATTGAACCTATGTTCTCCGCAGAGGTAATATCATCAAGCATAATTATCTGCTCGCCTAGCTCCTCTAAAGGTTTCTGCTTAGGTCTTATACCATGCATCATACAGTTGTGGTGTATTTTGTGCCCCACAATTTTTTGCATCTCCTCCTTCGTAGCAACATAAAGTTTAGGCACCTTTTTATGCGATATAAGCTCATAAAACTCATCATAGTACTCTTGTGTTGCTAAAAGGCTTTTAACCTCTATGCTGGTCTCTAAGAGTATGTTTACGACCTTAGGGCTATCGGCTATAAAACTTCCATCTTTTCGAAAAGCACTATCTCGTAGTTGATGGTATATCTCTAGCTCTGTATCTCGTATATCTTGCATCTTTATATAATTCATACTCATATAATATCTTTTTATGTACAATAACTAGAAAAGAGAGGCAAATTCTATGAAAATACTTCTTATGGAAGATGATGCTGTTCTCTCAGACATCCTACTCGATTACCTTAGAGAGTCTTGGGATGTGAGTTATGCTTATGACTCAAAAGCAGTCTATGAAGTTTTAGAAAATGAGAAGTTTGACCTTTTCATTTTTGACATCAATGTACCTGGAAAAAATGGTCTTGAACTTCTTGGAGAGTTGAGGGAATTTAATGACACTACTCCAACTATTATTATCACTGCATATACAGACACTGAGTATCTCAAAAATGCCTTTGAACGTGGTGCGAGTGACTACATCAAAAAACCTTTTGAGCTTGAGGAGTTGAGTGTACGTGTTAAAAATATACAGAAACTTTTTCATATTGAGACCCAAGAGAGAGTTCAAATCACTTCAGAGATTAGTTTTATACCCTCGCAAAAACAGCTTATAAAAGATGGTACGACTCTCTCTCTTAGCTCTAAAGATGCTCTTATTCTCAACTACTTTTTAAATAATGATAAAAGAGTCATCAGTAATGAAGAGCTCACTCAAAATATCTGGGATTTTGACTCTATTCCTAGTGATGCCACTATTCGCTCACACATAAGAACTATTAGAGAACTCATAGGTAAGGAGCACCTTAGAACAATTAGAGGAGAGGGTTACTTGTATGAATAAAATTACAAAACGCTCTTTTTACTCCTTTTTAACACTCTACCTACTCTCCTCTTTTCTCTTTTTAAGCCTTGCCTCTTACTGGTTTTACTCAGCACAGGTCTCAATGGAGATGAACTCCAACTACTATAAAATGAGTAATATTTCTAACAAAGTAAGTTCCGATGTCATCTATGCACAGATGATGAACAAAAAATTTACTCTTGAGATGTTTGATGGCTCTGCTGTTGCTCTTTTTGACAAAGAAAAAAAGCTTCTATATGGCATGAAACTACAAAAAATCGACTTTAACAAAGAGTACTACAGAGAGGGTATGATATTTACTCATATCTCTAAAAATACAGCGGGACACCTTGGGGTAGAGTATGTGGTTGTACAGAGTAATGAGTGTACAAACAATGTCAAAAAAATCAAAAATTCTATCTTTTTTACAGCTATTATAGTGGCTATTTTTATTGTCATTATTGCGGTCTTTCTCTCCAACATATTTTTACGCCCTATCAAAGAGAAGATGAAAGAGATTGAAGATTTTGTAAAAGACACCACACATGAGCTCAACACTCCTATAACTGCCCTTATAATGAGTACTTCACGAGCTAAGAGTAAAAAGGTGTATGATGAAAAGATTATGCAAAATATCTCCATAAGTACTAAACAGCTCCATGACATCTATGCATCTTTGAGCTTTTTAAGTTTTGATAATACAAGTGAAAAGGCAGAGGAACTACAGTTTGACATGGTCGTTGCAAATGCCATTGACTACTTTAGTGAGTTAGTAGAAAAAAAGCATATACAAATTCATTTTGCATCAGAACCTTGTACCTTAAAGATTGCTCCAACAAAGGCAAAGATGCTAGTCAACAACCTCATCAGTAATGCCATAAAGTACTCCCATCCAAAAAGCAATATAAAAATTTTTATTACACAAAACACTTTAGTAGTTCAAGATGAGGGAATTGGGATAGCCAAAGAGAAACTAGCCCTTATTTTTAAACGTTTTACAAGAGCAAACTCTTATGCTGGTGGCTTTGGGGTTGGACTAAGTATAGTTGACTCCATTGTCAAAGAGTATAACTACACTATTAGTGTCACATCAAAACTAGATGTTGGCACAAAAATTACTATAGAATTTTAAATACCTATTTTCTCTATCTCTCGAGAGGAATCAATAGGTATTTGTGTTAGGTTTATACTTTTTGAAAGAAACTTTATTTTCTGCTTGTTAAGATATTTTTCTAAGAGCTTATTTATACTCTCTAAAGCCTGTTCCTCTTCACACAGAACTACAAAGTCATCACCAAAAACTCGAAATACAAGTGAACCTTTATAATGCTCCCTCAATATATGAGCAATATCTTTTAAAACTATATCCCCTGCACTCCAACCAAATTTTTTATTAAAGTGTGTAAAATCTTTTAAGAAAAAAGCATAGAGATAAACATAGACCTTGTCGTAACTGTTTCTTACTAAAAGTAAATCAAGGTAGTCATGGTTATAGACCTCTGTCAAGATATCTCTATAGAAGTAAGAAAAACGCTCCTCTTCAAGCTTGTTACTTGGGAGTTGAGTTATGCCATGTTCTAGCTCGACTCCCTTGAGTGCAACTAAAGCTGCCTCAACCACGTTGGGATGGAACTGCTTCTCTTTGAGTAACTCCAGTTCAGCAAATGCCTCAGCTGTTGTTTTCCTTGCTTTATAAATTCTATTGGTAGTCATCGCATCAAATGAGTCTGCGACTATCATAATCTGAGCTAAAGGAGTCACTTCATCCCCTTTTAAACCCCGCGGATAACCCTTTCCATCATATCGTTCATGATGAGAATAAATTATCTCAGCAAGTGGCTCAAACATTGGTACATTTTTAATGAGTCTATAGCCAACATTTACATGCTCCTGAATAAGTTTATACTCTAAATCATTTAAGCTTTTTGGATTGAGTAAAACAGAGTCTGGAGTCGCTATTTTTCCTATGTCGTGCAGTATTCCAGCTTGGTAAATTTTCAAACAATCATCGTCACTAAAACCCATCTCCTGTGCAATAAGTCGAGAGTATGTCGCAACTCTTTTACTATGTCCTGCAGTGTAAGTATCTCTATCTTCAATCATCTCAACCATAGAGTAGATGGTTTTTTCATAATTATCATGCTGAAACGATAGTAACGAACTAAGCATATCTGTTTTTTTACTCACTAACTCTTCGAGATGATTTTTGTACTCTATGTTCTCTTGAAATTTAAAAAGTTTCTCAACAATCTTAAAAAGTGCACTGTTTAACTGCTCAAAATCAAAAGGTTTTATGATATAACCATCGATTCCCGCTTTAATTGCTCCCATCATATACTCAGATTCACTATGGGCTGATGTGACAAGAACTAACTGTTCATCATCTATCTCTTTAATCTTCTCAAGCATATCTAAGCCGTTCATAAGAGGCATGGAAATATCTGTTATAACTACATCGAACTCACTCTCTTTGTAAGCTTGTAAACCTTCAACTCCATTATTTGCACTCACTACCTCTTTAAAAAATTTTGATAGATAATCTGTCATTGATTTCTGTATTGCAACATCATCTTCAACATACAGGACAGTAAAGTTTTTAGATAATTCTCGTAACTCTTTTATCTTATTCATCGCTACCACCCTCTTTTGCTAACTCTATAAGAAAACAACTTCCCTCATTTTTGTTAGAGACGCTCAGTTTTCCTTTAAGATGTTTCTCTATAATTATCTTACTCATATACAACCCAAGTCCAGTTCCATTTTTTTCATCTTTTGTACTAAAGTATGGTTCAAATATATGCTCTTGTATATCTCTTTTAATACCACCAGCATTATCACAAATTTCAATAAAAATACTACTCTCATTTTCACTAATAGTGCTAAGAATCTCTCTACCTATCTCCCTATTCTCTTCTAATGCCTCTTTCGCATTTTTTAGTATGTTTATAATAACTTGTAAAAGTTCGCGAGAATAAATTGAAATAACTGTTTTTGAGTTAAAATCACTTTTTATCTCTATGTCATTATTTTCCAAGCTTTTACTAATAACTTTTAATGCTTCCATATACACATCTTGTACAAGAACTTCATCCCTAATCTTATTTGGTTTAAAGAAGTTTCTAAAATCATCTATAGTTTGAGAGAGGTGTTTTGTCTGCTCAATTATATCGCTTACATCATTTTTAAGGGACTCACTCTCCACACTATCAAGCTCTATATCCACTAAGACATTATTAGCATCCATCGCTATAACACTAATGGGTTGGCGCCACTGATGGGCTATCATACTTATCATCTCACCCATGGCAGCATGACGGGACTGGACTATCATCAATTCTTCTTGGTTTTTAAGCTCTTCTCTAAGGTGTATTTTATCGGTAATATCTAGCTTAAAGGCCATATACCCATCTACCTTACCATTATTATCAAAAGATGGCATAATTGTGGAGTCTTCCCAAAACTCACTTCCATCTTTTGCACGGTTTTTAAGCTCACTTGTCCAGACTCTTCCTTCTGTCAACTCTTTCCACATTTTGGTATAACTCTGTGTTGAGACAGAACCAGATTTTACTATTCGAGGATTCACTCCGAGAAGTTCCTCTTTTGAGTACCCAGTAGCCTTACACCAACTTGGATTGACATAGGTTATATTTCCCAAAATATCTGTAATAACAACTGAGATATCACTACGTTCAAATGCTGAGATAACACGTGCTACTTCCCTATTTGCCTGATACTCTTTAGTTATATCAATAGAAACAATACCTATTTTCTTCTCCGTCTCATCATTAATTGCAAATGCCATATGCCTATAAGTTTTATGCTCATGCATATCATTTGTGACTTCCATAATCTCTTCATGAAAACCATTTTTGTATGCTTTTTCCTCAAAACTGTTAAGCTCTTGAGATTTTGCTAGAGGGAACAACTCTTCAACTGTTTTTCCAACAATAGTATCAAGATGAAAAAAATCATTTGTTTTTGAATTAGCATAAATAATTTTACCGTTCTCTTTAATAATAATGTTTGCAGGCATAAACTCCATAAACTGTTTAAACAACTCTTGAGAAGATTTAAGTTCATCCTCTAACCTCTTGTGCTCTGTCATATCAATAGAGTTTCCAACAAGGCCAAGCACCTTCCCGCTATCATCACGAAGAGGTGCCTTAATAGTTAAGAGGTAGCGCTTACTTCCATCGGGGTAAACTACCCACTCGTAGTTAGGTTTCATTTTTTGACTTGCTAACATCTCTTTATCTTTTTCTCTAAAGAAATCGGCTACATCTTCACTAAAGAGATCATAATCACTTTTGCCAAGTATCTCGCTACGAGAACGCCCTAAAAAATCTTCAAAAGCCCTATTACACTCAAGATATTTAAAATTATTATCTTTTACAAAAATAAGGTTGTTTACGGAGTTAAGTGTATTAGAGAGAAGCAAATCCAGTTTTTTCTCCTGTGTTCTATCTTCATAAGAGGCAACTATATCACCGTTTGTAAGCTTAAAGATATAGTTCTCTCTCCATCCTCTTCTCTCTCCATCATCATAAAGGGTAATAGGCATCTTTTTAGCCTCACCACTTCTATAAACCTCTTTAAAAATATCTAAAAGTCCAAACTCCTCTACACCCTCAAAAACCTCATCCACTCTCTTACCCAAGATATCTTCTCGTTTTACACCCTCAAATTTTTCAACTAAAGAGTTGAGTGCTTTTATTTTAAAAGTCTTGCCATTGTCATCTGTTGAGTACATAATATTTGCACTTTTAGTATGTTCAAAAAAGTCATAATAGAGTTTCTCTTTCTCTATAAGTTCTAACTCAAGCTCTTTTTGTTTCGTAATGTCAGTATGGAAACCAACCATACGAACTGCTTTACCCTCTGCATCAAATTTTGTCTGTCCTCGGTCATGTATCCATACCCATGAACCATCTTTATGACGGAGTCTATGTATATTGTCATATACATCTTTTTTACCCTCTATATTTGCCGTATACTCTTTGACAGCTCTAGCTTTATCATCAGGGTGAATATGTGCTTCCCATGTTTTTATGGAGTTTTCTAGTTCACTATCTTCATAGCCAAGTTGGGTTTTCCACTGCACGGAAAAGTATATCTCTCCGGTCTCTAAATCCCAATCCCAAAGACCATCATTTGTACCATTAACTGCAATCTCTAAACGTTCACCTAACTCTTCAATCTCTGTAACATCACTAAAGCTAACAAGGCTTCGATGTCTCTCATCTAGTGCTAGTGTATGTGCTTTAACAACAAAGTGGTGTCGCTTGTTATTTTGAAACATACAGACTTTATGCAGTTCTTGAGGATTTGCTAAAACATACTCAAGCCAGTGTAGTCCCTCTACCTCTGCTTCAAGACAGTTTTCATCCCCTAAAAAGAAATCACAAATGCACTCATGTTCACTTTTAAATGTCACTAAATCTTTGTATCCAAAGAACTCAAGCATTGCAGGATTAGCTCTCTCTATCTCTTCTCCATCTGTTGTAATCATGATGTAAGAAGTAGCATCAAAAACTGACTGCAGGTAGCGCTGATTAAAACTCAACTCTTCTTGTATTTTTTGATCAGCTGTGACATCCCTAAATATCTCTAGTTTGGAGACTGTCCCATCCACGTTGTATAGTGGAGTATCTAACAGATCATAAATTTTCCCATTTTTCTCAGACTTCCACTCCCAACGTACTGTCTTACCAGCATGTACTTCACTATTTTTGCACCAATCGCAAACTTCATTTCTGTCGTGAAAGTACTCATAACATTTTTTTCCATGGTAATCACCAAAGTCACTTGTTAGAACCTCATTAACATACTCAATATCAAAATTTTCATTCACAACATAGACACCATCTTCCATTGCTTTAAAAATATTGTTCAACTTGTTTTTTTCGGTAATAAATCTCTTTTCGCTCTCACTTACCTGCAGCATATACTTTTGAATTCTCATGTAAATATAGAGACTTAAAAGCCCAAAAATAATGAGAAAAAGTAGTGTTAAAAAGATAGTTGTACTCTCTAGTCCAAGGGCAACCTTATGCGACTCACTTCGAAAGCCTTCAGCTTTGACATGTGCATATTTATATAAATTAAAGGCTGACTCTTCTAAAGCAACAACATGGTCTGCACCCTTACCTTTAGTAATTTCAATAGCAGTTGAGAAATTTTTATGTTTTACTAAATCTATAACCCTATCGCGAATTGGCTTCCAATTTTTAAAGAGAGCCTCTGTCTCTTTTTGTAGCCCTAAACCTTTCTTCCCTAAAATATTATTTTTAATTATAAGTAAATTATTATATACCTCTACCTCAGCTTTTTCCACCTTTTTCATCAATTCTAACAAATTTTGGTCTGACTTAAAAAGTACAACATCCTTCATATCTCTGTGCATTTTTATAACATTTAGCTTCACTATAAGTGCAGCATTGGAGACTTTTAAGGGGTGTTCATATATATTTTCTGCTATTTGATGCATTTTTTTAAGCTGGTAGAGACTATAAGCACTTAAGCCCAGTACTAAAAATGCAGTAAAAATTGAAAAAACAATAATTACATTTAACTCTTTTTGATTGCTACTTATCACTATGGTTCCTTAGTAAAGCTCTTGCATAAAATCACTACCACACTGAAGCTCTTTGAGCCACTCTAAAAAGAGTTTTACATCTTCTGCTTCAAACACTAAACCATGCTGAGGAGCTATCATACTTACATCTAACTCCTCTATTTTACTCACCCAAGCACTACAGAGTTTATGTGAGCCCATGTAACGTCGATGAAAACCCTCTAAATGTTCTTTATGCTCATCAAAATTACTTACTTTTTTATACTCACCTGGAGAGGTGACAACAGCAGCACCAATATCTCCAGAGAAGACTATTTTTGATTTGGAGTCATACAGAGAGAAGTTACCTGGTGAGTGTAAAAAATGGGCTGGAACAAATTTAAGATGCTCATCTGCAAACTTAAGTTTTGCCCCCTTATCAGGAAGAGAGATAACACGATTCATCTCCATAAAACCGTAATGAGACATAAAACGAACCCAGAGACTTGACATTACAAACTTTGCTCTAGTACTAATTGCCCACTGAGCGATGGAACCTGCAACATCCGGATCTTGATGCGAAAAAAAGATAAACTTTATATTATCTATTACAACGTGCTGACTCACAGCATCATAAAGCTCATCAAAAATCGACTCACTTCCCGGATCTATCAAAACTCCATCACCATTTTGTACTATGAGGTACTGGTTAACAGAGAGAAAAGAGTCTTCGTGAGACTCGTCATCAAAGCTGAACATTACACACTTGTGCACACCATCATCATATAAAATTTTTTCTCTGTTATCCATTTTGTAGTCCTTTAAATTCTCTTATTATTGCCATCTGTCTTTTTGTTATGTACTTCACAAGTTTGCTCATCTTTGAATCTTCAAAGACAAAAACAACTATAAAACTATATTTTGATTCACTTTTTCGAAGTAGTGTAGCTTTTGTATTTATAATCAGAGGTCTCTTGTCCATCTCTAAAACAATATCTAAGTTCACCCTACTTCCCTTCTCTAAACCTGCGGGCAGTGCATTTAACTTTAGTTTTACCGCATTAAGAGAGATATCTTCAATATTTATATCCCCTGGAAACTTACTCTCACCCAAAAAAAGTGATACTGTCTGATGCTCATCGGGAACCACACGAATAGTGCTTCTTGTAATAGGCGAAGTCCTTACTAATCTTAAAGATTTCAACTCTACAAGTTGATTATCAAAACCTATTTTAAGGACTTCTGAACACTCTATAGGATGAGGAAGAGCCTGCGAAACTATAAGTGTTTTTTTCTCATACTGAATCGCTTTTTCTTGTAGATAGTTTGTTTTAACTACCAGTTTTTTATCACTCGTATCTACAATAACCGCATCATTAGTTATGCTCAGACCCTTATAGTAGTTATGCACTTCGACTTTGGCACTATTTCTTTGAATAACATCAAGTAGGTCAAAAATCTCTTGTATATCTTGACGTTCTATATCCTCTTTTGTCTCTTTTTCATCAAAAATTTTTAGAAGATTCAACTCTGTTATGTCATCAAAAGAGACTATGCTGTATCCCTCTTTTTCAGGAATCAGTTGGCACTTGAGCATAAAGTGTCTCATCTCTCCTTCAAGACTTTTAAGTTTTACATGAAAAAGTTTTTTATCACTCTCTTTGAGTGTTTCAAGAGGGTTAAGAGTTGTCTCTTTAGACAAAAAACCATCATGAGGTAAGAAACTATCGCCTATATCTTCAAAAGAGTTTTGAAACTCTTCAATACTACTAACACCAAAAAAATCTAAAAATATCTTGTTAGCTAAAATTGGTTTGTCACCGTGGAGCATTAAAACCATTGAGCTTTGGTAGTTAAAAATACTTTGAAGATGCATATGAAACATTTTTACATGGTTTTCATGCTGGAGTTCATGGATAGTCTCTAAAAGAGTGCTTGTCAACTCTTTAACATTAACAGGTTTTTTTAAAAATCTAAAAATACCTATTTTAATACACTCTTGTAAAAAGTCTTTCTCATCGTATGCTGACATAACTAAAATTTTTGTATGGGGAGAGAGCCGTTTAATATGACGAGCAAGTTCAAGGCCATCCATTTTTGGCATCTTTATATCTGTGACAACAATACTAGTATGGTTGGTTCGGAACAGTTCAAGTGCTTCTTCACCATTACTAGCAGAATAAACAGTGTCAAAGAATTTCTTAAAGAGTTTCGTTGCATTGGCTAAAAGAGCTTGGTTGTCCTCAGCATACAACAGACTAAAACCTTTTGAAATAGTTTTTAAATCTTTCATCTCATTCATATCAACAAACCTTTCAACCTTCTTTATAGGTGTCCTTTATGTATAATAACACATATTAACTTTTTGATGGAGAAAACTATGAAATATTCACTCAAATTTAGAATCTGGCACTGGCTCAATGCAGCTGTAATCCTTGGACTTTTAGGGACAGTATTTCTAAGAAAAACATTTTTAAGCTGGAGGACTAACTCAGAGATTCTTATGAGTAAGTTAGCAGAGTTTGACATTATCATCTCAACTGAACAAGCCAAAATCCTTGCAAAATCCATTCGTGCAGGGATGTGGGAGTGGCACATAATTTTGGGTTATGCTTTAGCATTTTTAATTCTCTACAGAGTCTATCTATTCTTTAAAGATGACTCTAAAAAAGAGCTCTTTTGGTCTTTAAGCCTTCACAAAAAAGGGGTTAAGTCTCTTTACTATCTTGTCTATGCAACGATGTTTTTTATGAGTGCGAGTGGTTTTGTTATCTACTTTTACCAAGATTTAGGGCTTAGTAAAGCAATAGCTCATGACATTAAAGATATTCACGAGTTAGTCTTTAACATACTTATGGTTTTTGTACCTCTTCATATTGCAGGAGTAGTTATTGCGGAAAATAGCGATGAAAAAGGTATCATCTCCTCTATGGTAAACGGGAAAGAGTAAAGAAACTCTCTTAAATCCCTGTTTTACAAGAGCCTAAGTTTCCACCCTTGTAACCACGTTTGAACCACTTCATTCTCTGTGCAGAGCTACCATGTGTAAAAGCATCAGGTACTACATAACCTTGTGCTTTTTTCTGCAAGGTATCATCCCCAATAGCACTCGCAGCATTGAGTGCTTCATCAATGTCTCCATCTTCTAAAACACCATTAAGGTAGTGTGCCCAGATACCAGCATAACAGTCTGCTTGAAGCTCCACTTTTACTTGAACTGCATTCGCCTTTGTTTTTGAGAGGGCTTGTTTAGCCGTGTGCGACTTATTTAAAGTACCCAGCAGGTTCTGAACGTGGTGCCCTATCTCATGTGCAATTACATAAGCTTGTGCAAAATCCCCTGGTGCACCATGACGGTTTTTAAGCTCCTCAAAGAAACCTAGGTCTAAGTAGACTTTTCTATCTGCTGGACAGTAAAATGGTCCCGTTTGGCTACTTGCGAAACCACAACCACTCTGAACTCCCCCACGAAAAAGGACTAACTTCGGCTCTTGATATTTTGAACCACCATTAGCAAATAGTTTTCCCCAAACATCTTCTGTCTGTGCTAAAACTGCAGAGACAAACTGTGCAGATTTTTCATCTTTTTTACTTATCTCTTTAGGTGCTACTTGCTGGGCTGGTGCTCCACTTAAAAGTGCTAAAGGGTTGTAACCCATAGAGTAGGCAATGAGTCCAACAACTACCCCAATACCTAAAATAATACGCCCAAATTTACTCCCTAAAAGAAATTTAGCCACAGGAATAATAAGTCTTAAACTCCCTCGTCCACCAACTCCACGAGCGGCACTACGCATTCTAAAATCTTCTATATTGCTACTTCTTCGTAAATCTTCCCACTTCATCTAAAGTCCTTTAAGGGTTTTTCTAAGTGAATTATAGCTAATATACTTTAACGAAATTGATTAAGGAAATGCTGTGAAAGATATTTATGAGAAGTTAGGACTATTTTACCTTGGAAAAGACTCGGATGATGATGCATTAACTCTTTACAAATCAAAACACCTTACAACACATGCAGCTATCATCGGGATGACGGGTTCTGGTAAAACAGGTCTTGGAATTGGGCTTATTGAAGAGGCAGCGATTGACAATGTTCCTGCGATTGTTATCGATCCAAAAGGTGATATGGGGAATCTCTGTTTAGCCTTTCCTAAGATGCAAAAAAATGATTATATGCCTTGGATAGATGAGAGTGAAGCCAATGCAAAGGGTAAAACAAAAGAGGAGATGGCACAAAGTACCGCTGCAATGTGGAAGAGTGGTATAGAGAGCTTTGGACAAGATTTAGAGCGAGTTAAAAGCTTTGCTAGTGTTGAGAAAACAATCTACACCCCAGGGAGTTCTGCTGGAGTTGGTGTCAATATTTTAGGGAGTTTTGAAGTACCCTCTGAGGCTATTTTAGACGACAGCGATACATTTGCAGCCCTTATAAATACAACCGTCTCTTCCCTTTTAGCACTTGTCTCACTTAAAAGCGACTCACTCAACTCCAAAGAGCATCTTCTCATTTCCAACATCTTTAACCACTTCTGGACTCAAAACATTTCTCTGAGCATTGAAGAGCTCATAGGGTATGTGGTCTCTCCTCCTTTTGAAAAGATTGGTATGCTTTCGCTCAAAAGTATCTACCCCCAAAAAGAGCGTCTTAAACTCGCACAGCTTTTTAATGGAGTCATCTCTAGTGTGACATTCTCAACGTGGATAAAGGGTGAGCCACTCAACATCCAGAATATGATGTATGACGAAAATGGAAAAGCAAAAATTGCCATCTTCTCCATTGCACACCTTAATGATGATGAGAGAATGTTCTTTGTTACGATGCTTTTAAATGCCTACATTAGCTGGATGCGTCGTCAACGTGGTAGCACAACACTCAAGGCACTTCTTTATATGGATGAGATTTTTGGCTTCTTTCCACCAACTAAAAACCCACCCTCAAAAGAGCCAATGCTTCTTCTGCTAAAACAGGCTCGTGCTTTTGGAACAGGAGTTATTCTCTCTACACAAAACCCTGTCGACATTGACTACAAAGGTCTCTCTAATATTGGAACGTGGTTCATAGGAAAACTGCAAACTAAACAAGACATCGAGAAAGTTTTAGACGGTATTAGTGCCAAATCAGACCTGAGTAAAAAAGAGATAGCCAAAAAAATAGCCACACTCAAAGGGCGTCACTTCTTTTTAAAAAATGTACATACAGAACATACCGATGAGTTCTATACACGTTGGGTACTCTCTTACCTCAAAGGGCCAATGACAAAAGATGACATCAAAGATTTGATGCAAGATAAAAAAGAGCTACTCAAAAGTAAAAAGCCTGAGACTCAAACTAAAAAGAGAGCCAAAACCACTTCTCATAAGCAGATACTCTCCGAAGATATTAAAGAGTACTTTTTAGACTCAGACATGAACTCTAATAGCGAGTTTTACCCCTACCTTTATGGAGAGGTGAAACTAAGATTTTACAACCAAAAAAGAGGCATTGACACCCAAGAGGAACTCTTTTTTAAACTTGATGTTGATGAGTCTGTAAGTGACATAGAGTTTGGGGAAGCACGAAATGAGGAGCTCACAAACAAGAGTACAAAAACTAAACAAAATGCGGAGTTTGCAGAGCTCTCTCCACTCCTTAAAAGTGCAAAAAATCTCAAAAAGTTTGAGAAAAAACTCTCCAACTTTGTTTATGGCTCTTCACGACTAGAACTCTTTACCTCAAAAGAGTTAAAGATGGAGTCCACGTTAGGACAAAGTGAGCAAGAGTTTAGAGTCGATATGCAAAATAGACTCAAAGAGCTACGCGAGGAAAAAATAGAAAAACTTCAAAAGAAGTTTGACACAAAGTACAAAAGTTATGAGGGTAAATTTACTAAACTTCAGATAAAACTCGAAAAAGAGGAAGAGGATGTAAGCTCTAAGATTACGGACACAGTTATTAGCATGGGTATGACATTTTTAGGGGCATTCTTTGGAAAGAAAAAACTCTCTGCTTCAACACTTAGAAAAGGTGCTGCTTCACTTAAAAAAGGCAAGGCTGTTTTTAAAGAGAGAGGTGATGTTAAAAATACTCAACTACTCATAGATGAATTACAAAGTACAGTAGAGGAGCTTGAAGAAACACTCACACATGATATAGAAGAGATTACGGAGAGTCTCAACGTGGATAACTATGAGGTAAGCACTCTAAGTATTAAACCAAGACGAGCTGACATCTCTGTTGAGGACTTTGCTCTTTTATGGGAGCGGTAAAATTCCATAAATTGCAGCTCTTTTGACAATATTTAAAGAGTAAGGAACCATAGTAATAGGCTCTGCCATTCGTCCCTCTTGTGCGAATGCTGCCTCTTTACTTTTAAGTATTTCTGTCGCTTCTTCAAACTCTTTAAAAGTCACTTTATAGAGTTCATTTGTTAACTCTATGTGGTTTGGATGGATGATTGTTTTACTAAAAAGCCCCTCTTTAAGGTCACGTTTAACATCTTTTATAAAACCTTCTTTGTCTTTGAAACATGGGTAAACACCACCACTCACTCCAAAACCTGCACTTTTAAAAGTAGCTATAAAATTACCCACTACAACAGAGGGAGCACTTAAGTCAAAAACACCATTGCTGCAACCACGTTTCATATCTAACTGTTTAAGTAGATCTTCTAAACCAAAACGGACTAAAATAATCTTCTCTTTGTACTTTAGTAAAACATCTTTTAGCTCACTAAGTTTAGAGAAGTTAAAAAGCTCTTCACCCTCTATACTTGGCATGAGTAAAAAGTCTCTTGTTTCAAACAGATTCAAATAACGCATAGCATTTCGCAAAGAGAACTTAGGTAAGATGAAACCATCTATTTTTTCTATATTGTCAAAGCCTAAAATCTCTTCTAAAACATTGGCATTTTTGGGACGTACAAAAACAGACAGTTTACCTTTTTTATAAGAGCTCAAAACTCTTTTAAGTGCAGTGAATGCTTCTTCTAAGTCTCTACTATTTATTCCATCTTCTAGGTCAATGAGAACACTCTTTAGGGTTGGGTATTTTTCTCCACTCACAATCTCATCAAGGCTTTTATGGGTTGCGGGAACAAAGAGGGTAGCACCTAATTCAACGTAGTTAATATCTTTCATAAGCGGAAGTATAGCTAGAGTTGTGTAAAATAATTATAAATTTTACAAGGTAAAAATATGAATAAATTTGTAAACAAAACAGGCGATGGAATCAAAATATCTTTTAGTGGTGCTGTTAAAAAACGCAACATTGTTACAATGGTTGAAAACTGTTCAACAGGAGCTTGTGAATGTATGAGCGACACAACAAAAGCAAAAATAGAAAATATGCAAGTGAGTGGTCAAGATGGAGATGTAGCACTTGACTTGACAGGCGATATCAGTAAAGAAGAGATAGAAGCTGCTCTTGCAAAATCTAAGGTTTTAAACCCTTAAATTTTATCGACTCGAAACCATCCTGCTATGGAGTAGCGTTTTTTTATAGCAGGTAGAACCTCATGGGGGAACTTTTCACTCATAAAGACCACCAATGTATTGGCAGTTGGAACCACGTTGGTAAGTAATTTGTCATTCTCATCATAAACAAGTAACTCACCACCATCACTCTCTTTAAAATCTTCATTTAAGTAGTACACAGTAGTTACAACACGATTTTTAGAGTTTTTAAAAGCATCAAGGTGCTTCTCATAAAAATCACCCTTTTCATAGATGGCAAAGTGAGCTTCATAGTAGGAGAGCCCTAAATACAAAGAGCGATTTAAGTACTCTTTGAGCCCCTCACTAAATGCCAAAAACTCACTTTGGGCTAAACCATCTTCATTGAGCCACAAGATTTTGTCGCGACGTCGCTGGCTATCTAAGTGTAAATGAGCCGCCCCTGAAATACCAGCTTGTTTAAAACTACTCTCATCTTGA
>Ga0256827_10000780_pt1 | contig 20108 bp, 9 predicted proteins | sample CV84metaG_FD_185977 | JGI IMG/M metagenome (GOLD analysis project Ga0256827, IMG submission 185977) | Hydrothermal vent microbial communities from East Pacific Rise, Pacific Ocean - CV84 | ecosystem: Environmental > Aquatic > Marine > Hydrothermal vents | place: Pacific Ocean: East Pacific Rise... | reverse complement strand
TCAACACCAATAGCAGGAGGGTTAGCTCCATAAGTTCTTCCAGTACCATCACCGTCCATTGCATCTGCATTATACATAAAACCTAAACCTTTAGCTACATCGCAACCACAAAGGTCATCAGACGCGTCTCCAATATCAGCATCAGTAAATACAGCAAAATATGTATTTTTTAATGTATATGTTGAACGGTTAATTATTTCAAAGTTGTAGAAAGTCATATTATTTAGTTCATCGTTTGATGAAAAAGCAAATGCTTGACCTCTTAATTCCATACCTATGGCTTGTCCTTTTGTTTCAGTATGAACGTTTCCATTATCGTTATATACCCACCACATTGTTTGGTCGCCGTATAGTCTTGGAACCATTTGTTCTTTTGCTGTACCACAAGGCATAACATCATCAGAAAACTCGAATCGTGGATATTCTCCATTACTTGGTTCGTAAACACCATTACCATTTAAATCTCTAAAAGGTGCTAAATTCCAATCGTATGCTCCATATTCTACAGGTCCATGTGCAGGCCATTCTAATATTGATAATGGTACTTGATAATCTTCATCGTATTCTTCACCGTTTGATTTAGCTTCGTACCATTGTCTAAATTCTTTTACTTCTTTTTTGCTTATAACAAAATGCCTGTCGTATTTTCTACAAACATCAGAAGTTGTTGTAGCAATAGCATCCCCAGATGATACTAGAGGTCCCGGCCAATAGTCGTAACCATCTCTATATTCCATTCCGCAAAGACGTAATTGATTGTTAATATCTGTACCTCCTATCCAAATAGAACTGGCAAAGTTAGAGTGTTTACCTGAACCTTTAGGAATTTCATACTTTGCATTTCTGTCGCCTGTAGCTCCCCACCACATATCGCCACCGGTCATAATAAGTGCTTTTACATTATTTAATTCTAAATATGTGGCACCTGTAGCTGGAGAACAACCTGCAGTAACACTTTTTGTGGTTTTAGCTGATTTGTTATTTGACTCAGAATTGTAACCAACCCAAACATCAGCCATTATATTCTGACTAATAAAGAATATAATAAATAAACTTAAGTATATATTATTTCGTTTCATACGTTATAAATTTCTTTTTTTAAAAGTTTAATGATACACCAAATCTAATTGTTCTTGGATTATAATACATCCAATATCCTCCGGTACTCATTGAGTAATAGTCTCTATATGATTGAGGGTCGTTTTGAGTATTTATACTACTTTGATTAATTGCTGCAGTTAAATATCCATCATCATCAGCATTACCTGTTTTAGAATAAACTTGACGAATATTTAGTGTGTTGAATAAGTTCTCAATTAAGAAATATATATTGACACTAGCATGTTTTTTATTATCTTCTTTACCAAATGTGAATGGTATTGTTTTGTCTATTTTTAAGTCAACAAAAAATGTACTTGGTTGACGTGAGCCATTTAATGAACCAATTAAATAGTTAGTATTTGGGTCTTTTCTACTATAAGGTTTTCCTGTTCCGTATCTGAAGTTTGCATTAGCTCCTGTATTTTGGAAGAAATCCATTCCAAACCAACGTGGTCCGTTGTATAATTTTCCTGATGCAAATCTATAGTCAATATTACCAGTTATTGCATGACGTTGGTCGAAGTCTAATGGCATTGTTGTACGTAAGTTAGGTTGGTCAGTTTCAGCAAGAGCTTTACCTGTTTCAGCATTAGAACCAGTACCATTTGCAAATTGTAAAGTGTAACTTAATCTTAATGTAACGTTACCTGTTCTTCTTAAATCGTAAGTTACGGTTAAACCTTTAACAGTACCAAAGTCAACATTAGTGTAAGTCATATAATCAGCAGGATATGAACCTGCAATCTTTTGTGTTTGAATCATATCACGCATTTCTTTATAAAAACCAGATAGTTTTAAAGATGATGAGTTATTCAATTTTTGTTGGAACCCAATTTCATAATTAATAGTTTTTGTTGGTTTAAGATTTGGGTTAGGAATTACAGAATTTCCTTGTTTGTCTATAAACATATAAGCAAGAGGGTTAATGCTGTTATTACTTGGGCGTTGTGTTAACACGTCGTAGTGAGCCATAAATAAAGCTTCGTCAGATATTGGGAATGAGAATGCAATACGTGGCATTACAGTATATTGTGGTTTGTAATCTTGATATGCATTTATGTTAGTATTCTTCATATCTTCTAATGCTCCAGGATTTTTAAGCAATGGGTTAAGACCTGTGGACGACTCTATTTTTCTAAAATCGGAAATTTGTTCGCCTTGAGCATTATACCAAGTAGCTTCGGCAGGGTTTGTTCCTACTCTGTATCCATAAATATCATCTACACCATTAAAGTCATTAAAATTGTTTACATAAACAATAGCATTTTCGTCAATACCTGAAGGGATATCCGATGCTGAAATACCATTATCTTCTCTAATAATATCACCAACATTTTTGGCATCATGTAATAAATACATATCTTTTAATACCATTTGGTTTGCATCGTATCTGTCAATTCTAAGACCAACATTAAATACTAAATCGTTAAAAGCAAATTTATCTTGTATGTAAAATGCTGCATAACTAGGTTTGAAAGCATCAATATTTCTACGGTATCTTGTGTTACCTAAATCATCGGTATATGTTTCAGTAAAGAAATCGTTTAATGTAGGATTGCCTGATATTCTATTTCCATAAGCGTCGTAACCTTGATAAAATACTAGAGGTGACCCGTCATTTAATAATTCATCAGGTGAGAAATAATCTATTTTTAATTGATCCGGAGTATAAGTATCTAAATCTATCCACTCAGTACCTGTTGCAGTAACTAATTTTCCATCGATATACTCTCCGCTTTTGTTTAATGCGTTTCTAAAATTTATATCAAACTCCGATTGAACTGATGAGTTATATAATCTGTTGTATTTAACGGTATCGTTACTATACATTTGATTGTTTAAGTCCAATTGTTCAATATGTTTATTCAAGTTTTGTTCTGCAAGTGTCCACAACCCTATTGGAGATACACCGTAATAAGCATCTGTACGTTGTTCGAATTCAAAACCTAATGATAATTCATGGTCTTTAATATCAGTTGAACCTGAACCTGTGAATCTAAATTGTGTGTTATGCAATTTATTATATGAACCATATACTGCTCCAGGACTGTTGTATTTACCATAAATTGCTTGAGGTGATGAACCGTTCATTACAGCTCCAAATTGTTCTAAGAAAGTTTTGTTCATTGTAATGAATGAACCTCGACCATTTTCTTCTGCTAAATCGTATAAATACTGTGTGTAATTACCAACTTCAGGATTTGCTTCGGTTGGTGAAAAAGTAACTAATGTATCCATAAAACCATTTTGCATCCAAACTCCTTGAGGGAAATCACTTATTGTATCAGTCCATTCGTATGTTTTAATTTTGTATGTAGTGTATTTACCATTATAACCGTAATCGAAGAAATTATCTTTGTGATGGAAATCTTGTCTAGTTCTACTTGTACTAGTGTAGTCAATTTGTAATGAATAGAAAGTGTTTTTGAAAATCGATGCTTTTTCTTCTTCACTTCCATAATTTCCGGTACCAAATTTATGTGTTAATCGTGCATAAGTTCTCCAGTTTTGGTAAATTGATTGTCCGTTATTGTTAGAGTTAAACAATGTGTTAGCATTGCTAAATATTCTAGAATTTGAATAATCGTAAGTACCACCTAAAGTAATGTTAATTGCTTTAGAAGGGTTTATACCAATTTTACCTTGTGCAGATACTCTTTTTTGATCTGCATTTTCTGCAGTTTTTATTTTATTAAAATCATTAGCTCTATAATAATCGGCTGTAGATTGTGTTATGAATCCTTGATTACCAAAAGTGTATGGAGCATTTAAGTATGATTGTCTTAATTCGTCTGGGGCTTTGTAATATCCTACAGCCGACATTTGTGGGTCTTCAAAATATAATCCTGAACCGGAAACAAAATAATCAACAACAGGTTCTTTAATTGTTTTTGTAGAGTCGTTAGGATCTTTTTTCTTTTTAGAAAATAAAGGTCCTGAAAGATATGCTTCAGCAAGATTATAATTGTAGTTATCTAAAAAATGTGATGTTACTAATTCAACTCCTCCAAATAATTTTTTTTGAGCACCCTTAGTAGTAACTTCAATAATACCACCTGTTGCATCACCATATTTTGCAGGAATACCACCTGTAATTACAGATACTTGTTCTAAAGCTGATTTAGGAACTGTGTTCGAGCCACGAACTTTCATACCGTCAATATAGTAAACTGTTGCATCAGAACGAGAACCTCTAATACTTGATACAGAACCATCTTCGGTAAATACACCTCCAACGGTAGATGCAACCGATTCAGCAGAACGTCCAGGCATTTTTGCAATATCTTCTGACGTTACAGTTCCTCCCGAACTTGTTTGGTCTTTACTAATTAATGGAACTTTGTAACTTACAACCTCTACTTCTTCTAATATTTCAGCTGAAGATGATAATTTAAAATCTTGGAATGTTATTTTTCCAGCGGTAATTCTCAAACCGCTAATTTCCAACGACTTGTAACCAACATAGGAAGCTTTTACGTCGTAAACACCGGCTGCTATTGGTTTAATGTTGAATTTTCCATCAAAATCGGTCATACCTCCGGTAATAACTTTACCGCTTTGTAATAACGAAATATTAGCAAAAGGAATAGGTTCTCCATTTTCTTTATCCAGAATTTTACCTTTCAAAGAACCTGACTGTGCAATAGCTCATAGTGTAAAAATGGATAAAACCATAAATAATAAAGTCTTTTTAAGCATCATATATCACTTATTTTTTATATTTATTTACTTATAATTAACAAAAATTAACAGCTAGCAAATATAACTAAATTCTATTAGTTTACATAAAAAAACTATTAATTTTCCGAAAATTAATGCTAATAAATAATCTTTATTGTTTAATTATCTAATTATTAATGTGTTTTTAATTGAAAAAAAATATATTTTTACGAATAATAAACAATAAAGAAAAATAAAATAAGTTTGTTAATTAATTTTTAACTTTGAGCACTTTTAAAAAGTTTTATGAAGAGGTTTTTATTAATACTAATTTCTATAATAATTATTGTAATTTCTTGCAAAAAAGATGATTATAATAATGACTCTAATTTTAAGTTGAGTTTTTCAACCGATACTGTTTTTTTTGACACTGTTTTTACTTCTGTAGGCTCAGTTACAAAACAATTGAAGGTGTATAATCATAATGATGGTAATGTTTTAATTTCTAATATTAGATTAGCAAAAGCTTCGTTTTCTAATTACCGGTTAAATATTAATGGTATAAATAGTTCTTCTGCTAATAATGTTGAATTAAAAAAAGGTGATAGTTTATACATATTTATTGAAGTTACAGTTGATCCACAAAATATGAATACGCCATATGTAGTTTCAGATTCAATTATGTTTACCATAAATGGAAATACTCAAGATATTGATCTACGTTCGTGGGGACAAGAGGCTAATTATATTGATGGTAGATTTCAATCAGCAATAATTCATGATACAACATGGACAAATACTAAGCCCTTTTTAATTTATAATTCTATGATGGTAGATACAGGAGAAACTCTTGTTATAGAAGCGGGTACTCATATTTTTCTGCATAAAAACTCAAGTATATATGTTATGGGGACTTTAATAATAAAAGGTACAAAAGAAAATCCTGTTGTAATTAAAGGTGATAGATTAGAGCATTTATACGATGATATACCGGGTCAATGGAGTAGGTTAGTTTTTGTAAATCCTAGTGAAAATAATGTAATAAATTTTGCTGAAATAAAAGGAGGTATTATTGGTGTGCAGGTTGGTGGTAATATTGAAAGTTCATCAAAACCAGATTTGAAGATTACTAATACAAAAATTGAACACATGAATTATTCATGCTTATATACGATAGGCTCTACTGTTTTAGCAGCGAATTGTATTTTTGCCGATGCTGGATTTTATCCGGTAGCATTATTAATGGGCGGAAATTATGAGTTTTATCATTCAACTATTGCTAATTATTGGTCTTATGCTAATAGAACTGAACCATCGTTAATTATTACAAATAATTTGACTGCAAATAATGCAATGTATGTTAGCGATTTAATAAATGCATATTTTGGTAATTGTATTATTTATGGAACAATGGAGGATGAGTTGGGTTTAAGTAATGATGCTGCAGCTGGTTTTAATTATAAATTTGAAAATTGTTTTGTTAAAAATTCTCATTTAAATTTTTCTGATAATAATATATACATTAATGTATGGAATGATAAAGACCCTAATTTTGTAGATTATTCAAATTACAATTGGAAATTAGATACTATGTCTAATGCTGAGAATAAAGGTAGTTTAGAGATTGTTAATAATTATCCATATTTACCTTCAATTGTTAATGATATAAACGATAATAATAGGACTATAGATGGAAAACCTGATTTAGGAGCGTATGAAAGAGTATATTAGAAAATTATTAATTATTATAGGTGGTATTTTAATAATATCATCATGTGGAGTTTCAAAAGATGGTTCTACTAGTTTAGCAAATAAGAGAGGTGATATAAGAATTATGTTTTATAATACTGAAAACTTTTTTGATATAAAACATGATACTTTGAAAAATGACTATGAATTTTTGCCTGAAGGTAAAAAGCATTGGGATTATTATAAATTTAATCGGAAAGTTAATAATCTTGCAAAAGTGATTACAGCTTTAGGAGGGTGGGAACAGCCTGATATTATAGGTTTGTGTGAAATAGAAAATCAATATGTTTTGGAGCAACTTGCTTATAATTCACCATTGAAAAACACTCATTATAAAATTATTCATAAAGAATCGCCAGATCATAGGGGTATTGATGTGGCTTTGTTTTATAGAAAGGAAAAATTTAAACCAATAAAGTACCAAACTTATGAAATACGAATGCCTTTTAGTAAACGTACAAAAACACGAGATTTATTATATGTAAAAGGTATGGTTCTAGGTAAAGATACTCTGCATGTTTTTGTTAATCATTGGCCTTCACGTTGGGGAGGACAATTACAATCAGAACCAAAACGAATTTTTGTAGCTCAAACTTTAAAGCATATTACTGATTCTATCTTAAGATTAAATAGTAAAGCAAATATTATTATAATGGGAGATTTTAATGATGAGCCTGAAAATAAAAGTTTGAAACATGTTTTAAATGCCCAACTTGAACTTACTTTGCCTGCAAACGATACAAGTTTGTATAATTTAACAGGAATTTTGCAAAAAACAAAAGGTGTTGCAACTCATAAGTATCATGGAACTTGGGGGGTGTTAGATCAAATGATAGTTACAGGAGCATTACTTAATAAGAAGAATAAGATTTATACTTCATTAGGTAATTCGCATGTTTTTAAAGCAGATTTTCTTCTCGAACCTGATGAGAAATATACAGGTAAAAGGTTGAATAGAACTTATATTGGTTATAAATATCACGATGGTTTTAGTGACCATTTGCCTGTTTACACTGATATTTTTATTCAGAAATAACTTATTGCCTGAGTTCATTTAAAATTTATTAACTTTTATAGTGGTATATTTTTTGTATTTTTACTTTCATAAAAAATAATATTATGAAGGTAAAAATATTCTCTACTATTCTATTATTAGTATTTGTACTAAAAATAAATGCAGATGGAATTAAGTATGCAACAGTAAAAGTTGGAGCTGAAAAAACAGATGTTTATTTACCAAAACTTGCCGGTAAAACAGTGGCTGTTGTTGGTAACCAAACCTCAATGATTGGTAAAACGCATTTAGTTGATAGTTTAATGTCGTTAAATGTAAATATTGTAAAAATTTTTGCACCGGAACATGGCTTTAGAGGTTTTGCAGATGCTGGAGAATCAATAAAAGATGGTAAGGATACAAAAACAGGTTTATCCGTTATTTCACTCTATGGAAAACATAAAAAACCAACAGTTGATGATTTAAAAGATGTCGATATTGTTGTTTTTGATATTCAAGATGTAGGTGCTCGATTTTATACTTATATATCTACATTGCAATATGTAATGGAGGCTTGTGCTGAGAATAATAAAGAAATAATAGTTTTAGATAGACCAAATCCAAATGGATATTTTGTTGATGGTCCGGTACTGAAAAAAGAATTTAAATCATTTATAGGAATGCAGCCGGTACCCATTGCTTATGGAATGTCTATAGGTGAATATGCAAAAATGATTAACGAAGAAGGTTGGTTAAAAAATGGAGAGAAATGTAAGTTAGATGTGGTTACTTGTGATGGTTGGGATCATACAAAATTTTATAAATTGCCAGTTAAACCATCACCAAATTTACCTAATATGGTATCGGTTTTTTATTATCCAACACTATGTTTACTAGAAGGTACCGTTATGAGTGTAGGACGTGGAACTGATGCACCATTTCAATTAGTTGGACACCCTGATTTAGCTGATGGATATGTAGAATTTACACCTAAGAGTATGCCTGGTGCAAAACATCCAAAATTTGAAGGTGTAAAATGTAAAGGTTACGACGCTCGCGATAATGGTATTGAATATATTGTAGAGAAAAAAGGTTTAGGAATTCCTTGTCTAGAGAAGGCATATGCAAATGTTGGTGGTGGAGATGAATTTTTTACAAAAAGTTTTAATTATCTTGCCGGAAATAAGGAGTTTAAAGAGCAAATTAAATTTAGAATGCAAGAAAGTGAAATAAAAGCTACTTGGAAAAAAGATATAGATGCTTTTAAAAAAATTAGAAAGAAATACCTTCTATACAAAGATTTCGAATAATTAAAATTTATATTTATGAGTAATTATCATATTAAACATTTAGAGGAATATTTTAAAGTTTATAGAAAATCGGTACGTGAACCCGAAGTATTTTGGTGCGAGATTGCAGAAGAACATTTTGTATGGCGTAAGCGTTGGAATAAAGTTTTGAGTTGGGATTTTAAAAAACCAGAGATTAAATGGTTTGAAGGAGCAAAACTAAATATAACCGAAAATTGTATTGATAGACATTTAAATACAAAAGCTGATAAAACAGCCATATTGTTCGAGCCAAACGACCCTCAAGAAGAAGCTGAGCATATATCTTATAAAGAACTATACGAAAGAGTAAATAAACTTGCCAATGTTTTGAAAGATCAAGGAATAAAAAAAGGAGATAGAGTTGCAATCTATTTACCAATGATTCCTGAATTAGCTGTATCGTTACTAGCTTGTGCACGAATAGGAGCAATTCACTCAGTTATTTTTGCCGGATTTTCTTCGTCGGCATTGGCTACTCGTATTAATGATAGTAAATGTAAAATTGTAATTACTTCAGACGGTTCGTATAGAGGTGCAAAAACAATTGATCTTAAAGGTATTGTTGATGAAGCTTTAAAAGGAACTCCAAGTGTTGAATCGGTATTGGTTGTTAAGCGTATTAATTCTAAAATTAATATGGTTAAGGGGCGTGATATATGGTTGCAACCATTGTTAGATGATGCTTCTGCAGAATGTGAGCCAGAAATTATGGATGCAGAAGATCCGTTGTTTATTTTATATACATCAGGTTCGACTGGGAATCCTAAAGGAATGGTACATAGTTCGGCGGGATATATGGTTTATACTGCTCATACATTTAAGAACATTTTTCAATATAGAGATGATGATATATATTGGTGTACTGCCGATATTGGTTGGATAACTGGTCATAGTTATATTGTTTATGGCCCACTTGCAAATGGTGCAACAACCGTAATGTTTGAGGGAGTGCCTAGTTATCCCGATTTTGGTAGGTTTTGGGAAATTATAGAAAAACATAAAGTTAATCAGTTTTATACAGCACCAACGGCAATAAGAGCTTTATCTAAAGAAGATTTTAAATTTGTTGAAAAGCATGATTTATCATCGTTAAAAGTTCTTGGCTCAGTTGGAGAGCCTATAAATGAGGAAGCTTGGCATTGGTATAATGATAATATAGGAAATAAAAAAAGTCCAATTGTTGACTCTTGGTGGCAAACAGAAACTGGAGGAATAATGATTTCCCCTATACCTTATGTTACTCCTACTATTCCAACTTATGCAAGTTTACCATTTATTGGAGTTCAGCCTGCTTTAATGGATGATGAAGGAAAAGAATTAAAAGGTAATCAAGTTGAAGGAAAATTGTGCATAAAATATCCATGGCCTTCAATTGCTCGTACAATTTGGGGTGATCATAAACGGTATAAAGAAACTTATTTTTCAGCTTATGAAGATATGTATTTTACGGGAGATGGTGCGTTGCGAGATGCTGTCGGCTATTATCGTATTACAGGTCGTGTTGATGATGTAATTATAGTTTCGGGACATAATTTAGGAACAGCTACTATTGAAGATGCAATAAATGAACATCATGCAGTTGCTGAGTCGGCTATAGTTGGTTTTCCTCATGATGTTAAAGGAAGTGCATTGTATGGTTATATTGTTTTAAAAGAGGTAGGACAGTCGCGTATTCAAGATAATGTTCGTAAAGAAATTAATCAACTAATCACAGAGCATATTGGTGCAATCGCAAAACTTGATAAGATTCAATTTGTAGACGAATTACCAAAAACTCGTTCAGGTAAAATTATGCGAAGAATTTTACGAAAGATTGCCGTTAACGATGTTTCTAATTTAGGAGATACTTCTACCTTAGTAAATCCGGAAGTGGTTGGCAAAATTATTAAAGAAGTTTTATAAAAACATAATGTTGTTTGTTTATTATATAATGAAATTATTTTTTGCTATTTTTAAAAAATAAGTGTTCATTAATTACTATTAGGTGAGCATTTATATTTTCTTGAAATTCAGGTGGTAAATATCTTGTTATTTGATCGTAATATTTTTTTGCATTTCTAAAATCGTTTAAAGCGAAGTAACTTTCTGCTATGTAGTAATTATACCAAGAGGCATTTTGAGGTAGGTTTTTGCTCATAATTTTATTATATTTTATCGCTTTTTTATATTGTTTGTTTTCAAAATAATTTATAGCTAAATGACTTTGTAAAATCTTTACAACATTTTGGTCAGGTTGTATTATTTGTTGAGCTTTTTCTATAAAATAAACCGCTTTATCGTATTGTTTTAAATGGTAATATGACATACCTAAATATTGGTTGATTTTGTAGTTTGTAGAATCGATACTATATGATTTTAGAAACAATTTATTCGCTTCTTTATATTTTTTTATTTCGAGATAACACACGCCTAGTTTATAACTGATTTTACTGCTATTTGTATCAGTTTTCCAAACTTTTTCGAAGTCTGGTAATGCCCTGAAATAATGAGTGCGGTCATAATTAGTATTTGCTCGTTGTTTATAATATGAAATATTATCTGGTTCAATTTCTATTGCTTTATTTGTGTAATATAACGAAGTGTCCCATTCTCTGAAAGCATCGTAAATTTTACCTAACCATTTGTATGCATCGCTATATGAACTATCGTATTTTATAGCTTTTTCGAAATATATCAATGCGTCTTTGTTTGCTTTTAGTTTAACGCTTGTTTTTCCTGCTAAGTAATTAAATACAGCATTTGTTGAATCAATAAATAATAAGTTGGTATTGTATTTTAGCGATTTTTTATAGCTTTTTTTTGCATTAGCAATTTTCATTGCAAGTAATAAATATTTTTTGTTTAGGCTGTCGGTTTTTAATAATGTTTCTATTGTATTTGCCGATTTTTTTAGTCGATTGCTTTTGTATAAAATATTAGCTTTTGTAAATTGTATTTTATTATTTGTAGGGAACTTTATTTCTGCATTTTGTAATATTTTAAGAGCTTTTTTGTATTGATAATTTGCTGAGTATGCTAGTGTTGTTATAATGTAGTCTTTTTCGTTTGCTAAATTTGATGAAATTAGTTTTTTGCCTATTGTTATTGTATTATCGTAATCTGAGTTTGTAAAATAGTAATTAAGGCTATCGGTTTGTGCAAAAATAATATTGCTAATAATTACTAAAATAAATATTGTTTTTATCATAAAATTAATTTTTTGAGACAATACCAATTACTATGCCAAACTAAAATTATTATATGTTAAATAATCACATATATAGATGAATAAATCTTTATCTGTGGTTAATAAAATGTTGATACAATAAACAATAAATTGATGTAGCAATTTTGCATTTATCTATCTTTGTGAAAAAAATAACTATGGATACTAAGAAAATAAAATCGGCTTTAATATCGGTTTTTCATAAAGATGGACTAGATGAGATTGTTAAAAAATTAGATAGTCTTGGTGTTGAAATTTATTCAACAGGCGGTACTCAAACTTTTATTGAAGGTTTAGGTGTAAAAGTAAATGCTGTTGAAGATTTAACAAGCTATCCTTCAATTTTAGGAGGAAGAGTAAAAACACTTCACCCAAAAGTTTTTGGTGGTATTTTAACTCGTCGCGATAATGAAGGCGATAAAAAGCAAATTGCAGAGTACGAAATTCCTGAAATTGATTTGGTAATTGTTGATTTATATCCCTTCGAGGAAACTGTTGCTTCGGGAGCAGTAGAGCAAGACATTATAGAAAAAATTGATATTGGAGGAATTTCTTTAATACGTGCAGCTGCTAAAAATTTTAAAGATGTAATAATTGTTCCTTCTAAAAAAGAATATGCTCCGTTATTAAGTTTATTAAACGAAAAAAATGGAGAGTCAGACGTAGAAGATAGAAAACAATTTGCTGCAGCTGCATTTAATGTTTCGTCGCATTACGATACTGCAATTTTCAAATATTTTAATCAAACTGCCGAAATTCCTGCATTTAAAGAGAGTATTTTAGATGCAAAAGTATTACGTTACGGAGAGAATCCACATCAAAAAGGATTATTCTATGGTAAGTTTGATGAGTTATTTACTCAACTTCACGGTAAAGAAATTTCGTATAATAATCTTTTAGATATTGATGCTGCTGTTAATTTAATTAACGAATTTACAGAAACAACTTTTGTTGTAATGAAGCATAATAATGCTTGCGGATTGGCATCACGTGAAGATATGGTACAATGTTGGAAAGATGCACTAGCAGGAGACCCTGTTTCTGCATTTGGAGGTGTAATTATTACTAACCGCGAAATTACAAAAGATGTTGCTGCTGAAATGAACAGCTTGTTTATGGAGGTTGTAATGGCTCCTTCATATACCGATGAAGCTCTTGAAATTTTAAAATCTAAAAAGAATCGTGTAATTCTTATCATAAAAGAAATTGAGTTGCCAAAATATACATTCCGTACAGCGTTAAACGGAGTTCTTTGTCAGGATAAAGACACAAAAACAGAAGTTGCAGAAGAGTTAAAAGTTGTTACAAATACAGCACCAACAGCTGCCGAAGTTGAGGATTTATTATTCGCAATTAAACTTGTGAAGAATACAAAATCGAATACTATTGTGTTAGCTAAAAATGGTCAGCTAATTGCAAGTGGTACAGGACAAACATCGCGTATTGATGCACTACGTCAGGCAATAGCAAAAGCAAAATCGTTTGGTTTCGACTTAAACGGAGCTGTAATGTCGTCTGATGCATTTTTCCCATTTGGTGATTCAGTAGAAATTGCTCACGAAGCAGGAATTACAGCAGTAGTTCAGCCTGGTGGTTCAATTAGAGATAACGAAAGTATCGATTTCTGTAATGAGCATGGAATGTCTATGGTATTTACAGGTATTCGTCATTTTAAACACTAGGTTTATAGGTTTATAGGTGTTTAGATTTTAGACATTAGATGTGAGATAAAAAAGAGTTTTCCGTGAGGAAAACTCTTTTTTGTTATTGCTATTCCTAATTCATCAAGGGTTGTAACCCTTGATGAGTTATAGGGTATTTACTTTAACGCATCAATTATCTCAACAACCATTTTATTATAATCGAAACTACCTTTCTTTTTAGTAAGTCCCATACGGGTAATTACAAGGTTTTTCGAAGGAATAATATATACTCTTTGCCCTTGGTACCCATCAGCAAAATAAATATCATCAGGAGCGTCAGGCAGTTCGTGACCTGATTTGTTTAACCAAAACTGAGCACCGTATTTGCCATTAGAATTAGGAGCTTCTTTTTGTGTAAATTTTACCCATTCAGGTGTTAAAATTGTATCGCCATACCAAATACCGTTTTTTAAGTATAAAAGCCCAAAACGAGTCCAATCACGCGTTGTAGCGTAAGTGTATGATGAGCCGACAAAATTACCTGATGCATCGGTTTCCATTATGGTATTATACATCGAAATTTTATGAAAAAGTTCTTTGTATGGAAAATACCAGTAATCGTTAATATCTGTAAATTTACGTTTTACAATTTCTGTTAAAATATTTGAGCTTCCTGATGAATAATACCATACAGAATCAGGTTCGAAAGCCTTTGGCTGATTTATTGCAAGTTTTGAGCAGTTTGTTTCTTCGTAAAGCATACGAGTAACTTCCGAAATATCACCATAATCTTCATTCCACTCTAATCCGGATGTCATATTTAAAATACTGCGAGTTGTAATATTTTTTCTGTCATCAGTTTGCCATTCAGTAATTGGAGCAGGCTTGTTTATATCAATTTCACCACGTTTGCTTAAAATGCCAATCATTGCACTAGCAATACTTTTGCTCATAGACCAACCCAGAATTTTACTGTCTTTTGAAAAGCCATCGGCATATACTTCGGTCATTGCAATTGTATCGTAGGCAACAATTATAGCTCGTGTATTTCCTTGTTTAAATGCATTTTTAATAGCATTGTTTAGTTTGTCTACATCAAAATAATCTGATATATTATTTCGTAATTTATCGCCTTTTGGAAAATATTTGTTAGCTAAACTATCAGGCATAGTTGGTAATGTAATCGATTGCTTTTTAAGTTCATCAATATCGTCAGTTTCACTAACTAAACAAACGCCTAATCCCTCACGATAAACTGCTGTTTGTTTACCAAATCCTAAAAAGTTTGAGTGTACTATTTTATTCTCATAATCAACATCATTTGACGCTAAGCCAACAAGCGAAAATTTTAAATCTTCTGTTTCTAAACTTTCCTGACTACGAGTTGCAACAAATATTCCTGATGCAAGATTTTTTGCAGCATAACCGGTAAAAATCATAGAACGGTTAATAATATATTTGCCTCCAAAAATTAAAGCAACTACCACGAGTAATAAAACAACTTTTAATATTTTCTTCATTTTTATAATTTTTGTGCAATTTAACAAAAATAAAAAAGGGAGCAAAAGCTCCCCTAAATTATTATGTTGAATATGTCTTTTAATAAGTTCGAGTTCGAGACTTTTTGAAAATTTTAAACCAGAGTTTACAGATGTAAATGAGGATTTGAAATTTACAAAGTAACGAAGAAATCGAGCTTATTAATGATATACTTATTTAACGATTGTCATTTCTTCGATAAGATTGTGTGCACCACCTAACTTATCAATAATAAACAAAGTATAACGTATATCAACATCAATACATTTTTGTAATTTTTTTTCAAAAACAATATCTCCACTCATGGCTTCCCAGTTGCCATCGAATGCTGTACCTATTAACTCTCCATTTCCATTAATAACAGGACTTCCTGAGTTTCCTCCTGTTATATCATTATTAGTAGTAAATGCTACGTGCATTGTACCATCTTTATCAATATATTGACCGTAATCTTTGTTAAGAATTAGCTCTTTTAATTTTTTAGGTACAATAAATTCATCATTTGTTGGATCTTCTTTTTCAAGAATACCTTTTGTTGTAGTAAAGTAATCGTAATGAACAGCATCTGCAGGCTGATAGTCTCCAACATTACCGTATGTTAATCGTATAGTTGAGTTAGCATCTGGATAATATAACTTATCAGGATTCATTTCCATTAATGCTGCTTCAAATAATCTTTTTCCTTTTCTGAAATCATCAGTTTTACCACCTCCAAGTTTAAAGTAAGTGTCAATAGTTTGTTGCATTAAAATATAGGCATAGTCTTTACTTAAAGCTTTTTTTGTTGGTTTGTCCATGAATTTATTGAAATTTTCTTCAGAAGCAAAAATTGATTTCTTATAAACTTCATCAGCAAATTTAGTAAAATTACCTTTGAATTTTTTAGCAACAACATCTTTAAAAATGGGTAATTGATATTCGGCAGGAACATTTTTGTAGTACATGTCTAATAGTGATGCGAAAATCTTTTTGTCTGTTGGTAAGTTGTAATCTTTCCAGTGTTCTTTTGATGATTCTTTCGCTTTGTCCGCGTTCTTTTTGATTAATTCAGCATTCTCTTTTGGATTTTCTAAAAGACCAGCAAATTGACGCATTTGCATAGGGAATAAGATAATTTCAGGACCTTGAATTAAAGCTTCTAATAAATATGTGTAAGCTAACTGTTGTGATTTATTATCTTCATAAAATTTGCTTATTAAAGGAAAAGCCTGTCCGTATTTGGCTTTTCTTTCATCGTTGCTGTTAATCCATTCTTGTAATTTTTTCTCTTGTGCTTGTTTTTTTTCGTATATATGATTTTTCTTTAAAGCTTTAGATTGTCCTTGGAAATATTTCCAATAGTTAGCTGTTTGAGCATATTTTGAAGCGTACTGAATTCTAATTTTATCACTAGTATTCATGTCTTCTTTCATTAAACGTAATTTTTCTGTTCTAATTTTAACAGTTGTAGGGTTAGAAATATCTAATGCTTCTTTTACTCCGTATGAAGTTAAAAATCTTTCTGTACTTCCTGGAAATCCCATTACCATGGCGAAGTCTCCTTTTTCAACACCTTTAATCGACACAGGTAAGTGATGAACTGGATTGTAAGGAACGTTGTCTTTGCTGTATTTTGCAGGTTTGTTATCTTTGTTAGCATAAATTCTAAAAATAGAAAAGTCACCAGTATGGCGTGGCCACATCCAGTTATCTGTATCGCCTCCAAATTTTCCAACTGCTTGAGGTGGAGCTCCAACTAAACGAATGTCTTTAAAAGTCTCGTATATAAAAAGGAAAAATTGGTTACCTGCAAACATAGTTTTTACATCGGCTCCATACTTAGTGCCTTTTTTAGCATCTTTAATTATTGCTTTTTTATTTGAAGCAATTTTATCAGCTCTTTCAGTTTCGCTCATAGCGTCAGTTACACCTTCAAGAGCTTTTGCGGTAACATCTTCCATACTAACTAAACGTGTCATTACCATACCTTCAGCAGGAAATTCTTGGTCATAGTTTAATGCCCAGAAGCCGTCTTTTAAATAGTCATGTTCTACTGAACTGTGAGCTTGTATTTGTCCAAATCCACAATGGTGATTTGTTAATACTAAGCCTTTACTAGAAATTATTTCACCTGTACAGAAAAATCCAAATGGCTGTTGTGCATTACCAAGACCAACTACTGCATCTTTTAAACTTGCGTGATTTACGTTATAAATATCTTCCGGAGTTAATTTTAGCCCCTGAGCTTTCATTTGTTGGTAATTCTTACCAATTAAGGAAAGCAACCACATGCCTTCGTCCGCTTTTACATTTACACTAAAAATAAACATTAAAGCAAATAATAAACTTAAACCTCTTTTAATCATTTTACTAAATTTAATTTTTTACAAAAGAAACGATTTTAAATCGCTTTTACAATTTTTTTATTAACTGAGATGATATGACGCAATATATTCAGTTTTGTTACAAAATAATATTTTTTGTTTTAGTTGTTAGTGGTACAATATTTGCTACGAATCATTTTTATTAATTTTTGAGACGTTGAATTAGAATATTTATAATGAAATTTTATATCATAATACTACTATTAAATTTTATTGGCGTTGTTTCTATATCTCAAACAGTTAAAGTTGTTGATGAAACAAATCTGCAACCGATTGAGAATGTGTATATATATAGTAACGAAAAAACTTCGCTAACGAATAAGGAGGGTGTTGCAAAATTAAATATGTTTAATAAAAGTGATACAATTTCATTTCAACATTCATCTTTTGAAACTTACGTTATAAGTTATGTAGATTTACAGAAGTTAGGTTTTAAGATTAAATTATCGGAGAGTGTATTAAATATTAATGAAATTGTTGTTTCTGCAAATAGATGGGAACAAAATAAGGAGGAAGTACCTAATAAAATCACAACGCTTTCGGCTAAACAGATTGCTTTTTCTAATCCACAAACTACTGCCGATATGTTAGGTGCAACTGATGAAGTATTTATTCAAAAGAGCCAAATGGGTGGTGGTAGTCCAATGATAAGGGGTTTTGCAGCAAATAGAGTTCTTTTAGTTATTGATGGAGTAAGAATGAATAATGCGATATACAGAAGTGGTAATTTGCAAAATGTAATATCGTTAGATGCAAATACAGTTGAAGAGTCGGAGGTTGTATTTGGACCAGGTTCGGTAATATATGGTAGCGATGCACTTGGTGGCGTAATGGACTTTCATACTTTAACTCCAAAACTTTCTACTACTGATAAATTGTATTTTTCAGGCAATGCTTTAACCAGATATTCGTCGGCAAATAATGAAAAAACAGGACATTTGCATTTTAATATTGGAGGAAAAAAATGGAGTTCGTTAACAAGTTTTACTTATAGCGATTTCGACGATATGAAAATGGGAAGCGTAGGTAATGATGATTACACGCGTCCAGAATATGTTGATTGGATAAACGAAAAGGATAGTATTGTTGTAAATTCAGACAAAAATAAACAGGTGTTTTCAGGGTATTCACAAGTAAATTTAATGCAAAAGTTTAGATTCAGACCAAACGAAAAGTGGGATATTAATTATGGTTTTCATTATTCGCAATTATCAGATGTGCCGCGATATGATAGATTGATTCAATACAAAAATGACCAGTTAAAATATGCCGAGTGGTATTATGGTCCTCAAAAATGGATGATGAATGTATTAAATTTAAAATACACCGATTCAACAATGTTTTTTGATGTGGTTAAATTAACAGTCGCATATCAAAATTACGAAGAAAGTCGTCACGATAGAAAATTTGGGAAAGATGAAATTAGAGAACGAACTGAAAATGTTGGTGCTTTATCAGTAAATTTAGATATTGATAAGCGCCTAAATAATGAAATGTATTTGTTTTATGGTGGCGAAGTAGTTACAAATAAAATAAACTCGGTAGGGCAAGAACGAAATATTTACACCGAAGAAATAACTCCGTATGCAAGTCGTTACCCTGATGACTCTGATTATTCTTCATATGCAGGATATTTAAATTTAAAAACTAATTTTAATAAAAAGCTTACTTTGATATCCGGTTTGCGATATAGTAGGGTGATAATAAATGCCGATTTTGATACAACTTTTTATAAGTTTCCTTTTAATTCTATAAATATTAATACAGGTGCATTAAATGGAAGCGTAGGGCTTGCTTATCGACCGGCAGTATCTTGGCAATTTAATTTGAATGCGTCAACAGGTTATCGTGCACCAAATATTGATGATGTTGGAAAGGTATTTGATTCCGAGCCGGGAAATGTGGTTGTACCTAATGAGGATTTAAAACCTGAATATGCTTATAATGTTGATTTTGGCATTGTAAAAACAATAAATCATAAAATTAAGTTTGATTTTACGGCTTTTTATACTTTGCTAAAAGATGCAATGGTTCGTCGTGATTTTACATTTAACGGACAAGACTCTATTATGTATGATGGTGAGATGAGTAAAGTGCAAGCATTGGTTAATGAAGATGAAGCAACTATATATGGAGTGCAGCTTGGTTTATATGCCGATATTGTAACTCATTTTTCGTTTAAAACAAACTTAACTTATACTAAGGGCGAGGATGAGGAAGGTCTTCCGTTAAGGCATGTAGCTCCACTTTTTGGAAGTGCTCACTTAATTTTTAAAGCTAAAAAAATAAAAGTTGATTTTTACTCGAATTATAATGGAGAGATTTCAAATTCAGATATGGCTTTGTCAGAAATAGATAAACCATATATGTATGCAACAGACGAAAACGGAAATCCATATTCGCCAAGTTGGGTTACCGTTAATATTAAAGCAAGTTATCATGTAAATAAATATTTGCAAGCTAACTTTGGTATTGAAAATATATTAGACGAAAGGTATCGTCCGTATTCTTCGGGAATAGTAG
>Ga0256827_10000778_pt1 | contig 20117 bp, 17 predicted proteins | sample CV84metaG_FD_185977 | JGI IMG/M metagenome (GOLD analysis project Ga0256827, IMG submission 185977) | Hydrothermal vent microbial communities from East Pacific Rise, Pacific Ocean - CV84 | ecosystem: Environmental > Aquatic > Marine > Hydrothermal vents | place: Pacific Ocean: East Pacific Rise... | reverse complement strand
ATATATTTTATCAACTTTCAAACCTGCTTTATCAATAAGTTTTAACATATCTTCAGAATGATACATTTGGCTATTACCGTTTGCCATAACGGTAAAATATAAGGAAGTAGCATGAAGTGTATATGTTGAAGCTTCGTAAGCTTGCATATCCCAAAATAATTCTAAAATAAATAAAGATGAGTTTTCGTCCATTGCATTATAGGCACGAGTTAATAAACCAAGTATTTCTTCTTGAGAGAAACAATCTAAAAATTGGCTCATCCAAATTGCATTAAACCCTTTTGGAAAAGGTATATTATTATCTAATAAATTTACATCTACAGTAGATATTCTATTTTCTTTACCTGCTTTTTTAATATTTTCGCGTGCTACTTTAGTTTGTCCAGGGTGGTCGAGTATTGTAATTTTCACATCATTGTTATAGTCGGTTGTTTTTAGCGAAAATTTACCTGTATTTCCTCCAACATCAAGAAAACTTTTAGGGTTCTCATTAAAAATTATTTCCATTAATTCAGGAAACGATGTATCAGAATAATAATGGTCGAAACCAAACCAGCTTTCTTGTACTTTTTCTGGTAACTGAGAAAGCCCTTCGTAAACAGTGTTCCATTCGCCAAAAACTTTTAAGCCTTCTGGTTTACCATTTTTTATTGATTCTTGTAATTTAAAAAATCCTAAATAATTAACATCGTGAGTAAAATCCATATTCACTTTTGTTAATTCATCGCTAATTAAAAAATAACCTGTTTTTGTAAGAATATATTCGTTATCTCTAAGCATTACAACCTCAATGCTTAATCCAGCTTCTAACAACACTTTAGTGCCATAAACTGATATGTTTAACTCTTTAGCTATAGTTTCTACGCTTGCTTTTTTATTTTTTAATAAATAATTTAAAATACCAAAGTCGCGTAATGCTTTTGCTGCTTGAAACATAATTGGACCAAAAGCCAATTTTTGAGCATCTAATTTTGCTGTAACAGCGCGTTTTTTATCTGATCCGTAGTCTTCCATTTTTTATTTTTTATGCTATATGTATTTTATAGCTGATGATATTTATTTATTAATTTTCCAAAAATAATAATAATTAAACCATTGTACAGGATATTTTTTTAATATAACTTCAATATTAGTTTTGTAATCGTTTATTATTTCTGACACTAATTCGTTGCGAGTTTTACCTTTTATATTGCTGTATACTTTTGGTTTTGTCGAATAAAAATGATAGTGTGTACTTGTTTCTTTAAGAGCAGATACAAAAGTTACTGGTTTTTGTTGTTTAACAGCTAAATAAAACACTCCTGTAGGAAATTCAGCATCGTATCCCATAAAATTAGTGGTAATACTTTTTGAACCTGGCATAAATCTATCGCCATGAATAACAATTAGTTCGTTGTTTTGTAAAGCTTCGGCTATTGTAAACATGTGAGAAAAATCGTCTGATATTGGAATAATATTCATATTTTTTTCTACCATAACATTATCTAGTAGATTCTTCACTTTTTTATGTTCGGCCTCTAGCATTACAATATTTATTTTTGTATTTATTCGCTCTAAAAGTTGACCTGCAATTTCCCAATTCCCTGTGTGTGCACCAATTAGAAATCCGCCTTTACCATCTGCCGCAATTTTTCTGAGGTTTTCTTCGCCATCAAAATCAAAAGTAAAATCTTTTTTTATTCCTGAAAGAATTGCTATTTTATCAATTAAAGATTGCCCTAACACATAAAAATTCTTATATACATTAATAAATGCTTTTGTGGAGTTGTATTTTTGAATATTCTTGAAGTACCAAGTTATAGCTTTTTTTTCTTTTCCTGAGAAAAAAAGAAAGTATAAAGCAACAAAACGAAGTAAAAAATAGGCAGATTTTACTCCTAGGTTTTTAATTAAATAAATAAATATCTTGTAACCGGCAACACCACCTCTGGTTTTACCTTTCCATTTAGACATTATTAATTAACTTTTTCTAAAATATAATTGTATAAATCGTCAAGAGTTCTAATGTTAACCATTTCTTCGCCATTAACTTTAAAACCAAAATCTTTTTCAATAACAACAGCTATATCAACGAAATCAAGACTTTCTATTTCTAAATCATCTATTAATAAAGCTTCTGGTTTAACTTGTTCTGCTTCTAACTCAAACTCGTCAATTAAAAAACTGTTAACTTTTTTTACTATATCTTCTTTTGTCATTTTATGCAAAAATAAATTTAAACTGCAAAAGTATAAAATATTTGTTACTTATCAATATCAATTATTATTTTTAAAACTAATATGAGTTTTTATTCTCTTATAAAAGCAATTATTATAAATAATTATTACCATAAATATGATGTGCCTCAGAGCAAACATAAAACTATGGTTTTAACATTTATAAATGCAAACTTATAAGCACATATGTTTTAAAAAGTTTGCACTTACAATAGCATATTTTAGTTTAAATGACTTTATAACAATTTGTTATGCGTTTCTCAGCAGACCATAAATAATACTTTCTATAAATAGCAAAGTTGCTATAGTATACTTATATTTGTATAATTTTACAATTTTATAATCGTTATAAACTATTAAGCTTAAAATAAAATAAATTGCACAGTTCTTGTAAAAAAACTAACTTTAAACTTTAAATGCAAATAAAATGAAAATAATAAAATTTATAATACTTTTAATCCTTGGGTTTTTATTTACACTAAATGCTAATGCACAAAAAATGTATTCGGTTAATGTTGAATATAAGGCTGATATAAAGGTGTATAGAGTAGACGTTGAGTATAAAGCAGATTTACTTGTTTATAAAGAAGATGCTGAATATAAGGCAAAAGGGAACGAAGGTAAATGGTATTTTGTTGATGCTGAATATAAAGCCTTTAAAAAAATATTTTTTGTAGACGTTGAATATAAGGCTGATTTGAAAGTTTATTTTGTTGATTCGGAGTATAAAGCAAAATGGAAAAATCCTAACAAAAAACAATTATTGTACTAAATACTTTTTAATATGAGAATTGCAATGTTAGATTTAGGAACAAATACTTTCAATTTATTGATTGTAGATGCTATTGACAATAAATTCTCTACAGTTTTTAAACACAAAATACCTGTAAAACTTGGTGCTGGTGGTATTAATAATAATTTTATAGATTTAAAAACTTTTAACAGAGGCGTAAGTAGTTTTGTTGAACTATATAAATACATAGAAAATAATAATTGTGATATTATTAGTGCAATTGCCACATCTGCAATAAGAACTGCTGATAATGGTAAACTTTTTATTGAAGAAATTTACTCCAAAACAAATGTAAATATTGACTTAATTTCAGGCGAACAAGAAGCCGAATATATTTTTAAAGGCGTAAAAAATACAATAAGCTTTCCTGACGAAAACATACTTGTTATTGATATTGGAGGTGGTAGCAATGAATTTATTCTAGCTAATGGTAATAACATAATTTTAAAACGAAGTTTTAAACTTGGCATGGCTCGTTTACTAGACTTATTTAAACCTGAAGACAGAATATCTGAAAATACAATTAATAAAATAAATAATTTCTTAGAAGCTGAACTTTCGCAGTGCATTAATAATTGTTTAAATAAAAATATTACAAAACTTGTTGGTTCTTCAGGAGCTTTTAATACCATTGCATCGCTAATATTTGTTCATAAAAACATGGGTAAAATGAAAAATTTGTCTAATAAATTATCATTAGACGATTTTTACTCGCTTTACGATGTACTTATTAAAAGTAGTCTAATAGAAAGACGAAATATGGAAGGAATGCCAATTTTTAGAGCCGAAATGATTGTTGTTGCAATAATTTTTATAAAATTTATTATTGAAAAACTTAATATTAATGAATTATATCAATCACGTTATGCTTTAAAAGAAGGTGTGATTTTTGATATTTTAGAAAAATAATATTTTACGCATATTTTATATGATTATTATGATTGAATAAGATTTATTTCTTAATACTGATAAATCATAGTAATCGTATTTTAGCTACACCAAAAAAAAAGAAAACATGAAAATATTAGTAATAGATGACGAACGAAGTATAAGAAATACCCTAAAAGAGATTCTTGAATACGAAAACTATAAAGTAGAATCAGTAGAATCAGGAAGACAGGCATTAGCTTTAATAGATAAAAACGATTTTGATTTAGTTTTTTGCGATATAAAAATGCCTGAAATGGATGGTATAGAAGTTTTAAAAGAAATTGAAAACCTAAAACCTGAAATTCCTGTTATAATGATATCTGGTCATGGGAACATCGAAACTGCTGTAGAATCAATTAAATTTGGGGCTTACGATTTTATTCAGAAACCTCTAGATTTAAATCGTATTTTGGTAACAATAAAAAATGCTACTGATAAAACAGCACTTGTAGCCGAAACAAAAGTTTTAAAGAAAAAGGTTAGTAAAAAATATGAAATGATTGGTGAGTCGGAGCAAATTACCAAAGTGAAAGAAATGATTGAAAAGGTTGCTCCAACTGATGCTCGTGTATTAATTACAGGTAGCAACGGAACAGGCAAAGAGGTTGTTGCTCGTTGGATATACGAAAAAAGCAATCGTGCAAAAGCTCCATTTATTGAGGTTAATTGTGCAGCAATACCATCAGAACTAATTGAAAGTGAATTATTTGGTCATGAAAAAGGAGCTTTTACTTCTGCACATAAACAACGCAAGGGAAAGTTTGAACAAGCTAATGGTGGTACAATTTTTTTAGACGAAATTGGCGATATGAGCCTATCGGCACAAGCAAAAGTATTGCGAGCATTACAAGAAAATAAAATTAGCCGTGTTGGTAGCGATAAAGATATTAAAGTTGATGTACGTGTAATTGCAGCAACAAATAAAAACCTCAGACAAGAAATAAAGGATAAAAAGTTTCGAGAAGATTTATACCACAGACTTAGTGTAATAATAATTTCGGTACCCGAGCTTAACGAACGCCGTAACGATATTCCTTTGCTTGTAAATCATTTTATTTCGCAAATTTGCAAAGATCAAGGAGTAAAAGAAAAAACTATTGATAAAAAAGCTATTGCAAAACTTAAAGAGTATAATTGGACTGGTAATATTCGTGAACTACGTAATGTAATTGAACGCCTTGTTATTCTTAGTTCTGAAACTATTTCAGAAAATGATGTAAATGATTATGTTGTTTTGAAGTAAATATATTCGCTAAATCCTCGCAAAGCTCAATAAATTCAGTTTATTAGGTACTTTATATCGTAATTGCAAAAATATAATAATAAATAATCTATATTTTAACATAATTTAATTATATTTGTTGTGTAACAACGCTATTTATTTTTATAGCTAATTAAAATTGAATTAATATGAAAATTAAATTAATCTTTTTCCTATTTATTATAGGAATAACTACTTATGCTCAAGTAAAAGTAGAAGGTACTGTTAAAGACAGTAATGGAGAAACACTACCCGGGGTTTCCATAATAGAAAAAGGAACAACAACGGGAGTAACTACTGATATGGATGGAAAATACTCCATAAAAGTAAAAGATGACAAATCAGTATTAGTTTTTACTTTTGTAGGATTAACAACAATTGAAGAAGTTGTTGGTAATAGAACGAGTATTTCTCCTACAATGTCTGAAAACGCAGAAATGCTTGATGATGTTATAGTTACAGCACTAGGTATTAAAAAGTCTGAGAAATCTTTAGGTTATTCTGCTACAAAAGTAAGTGGCTCTGATGCTATTATGGCTGGTAATCCAAACCCTATTGATGGTTTACAAGGAAAAGTAGCTGGAGTGCAAGTAATAAAATCAAGTGGAACACCAGGAGCTTCTTCTAAAATATTAATTAGAGGTAATGCTACATTTGGAAACAATCAACCTCTTATTGTTGTTGATGGTATTCCTATTGATAACTCAACAAACACATCATATAGTAACAATGTAGGTGGTGTTGACCAAAGTAACCGTGCAATAGATATTAACCCAGAGGATATTGAAAGCGTAACAGTTCTTAAAGGTGCAGCTGCTACAGCCCTTTATGGTTCTCGTGCAGGTAATGGAGTTATTGTTTATACAACAAAAAGAGCAAAAGCTGGTACTAATGGTAAAATATTTGGTAGTTTTTCTGCTGGTGTAAATTTCACAAATGCAGTAAACCTTCATAAAAAACAACAAAAATACGGATATACTGTTTACGACCCAGCACACCCAGAAATAGCATCTTCTATGTCGTGGGGCGATGAAATAAAAGATAGTCCTATTCAAAACATGGACGAATTTTTTAGAACAGGTGTAGCTCAAGATTATAACTTATCATTATTTGGAGGAACAGATAAAACTTTAGTAAGAGGTTCTATTGGGTATAACAACTCTCAAGGAATTATTCCAAACTCATATTTTAAAAGAACAAGTGTTCGTTTAACAGCATCTCATCAATTAACAAGCAGATTAAAACTTGATGGTTCTGTAAATATGGTTAATTCTGGAGGTAATCGTCCTCAAAAAGGTTCAAACCTTTCTGGTGTAATGCTTTCATTATATCGTACACCTATTAACTATAGTATTAAAGATGCTTACGAAAATAGCAACGAAGGAAATGAAAATTATTCATTTTGGTATGATAACCCTTATTACTCTGCACAGAACAATACATATATTGATAATGTATGGAGAACAATGGGATACGGAAGTTTAACAGCAGATTTAACAAAAAAAGAAAATCCTTTCTTTAACAGTTTAAATTTAATGTATCGTTTAGGAGGCGATTATTATTCTGATACAAGAAAAGGACAATCACCTATAGGAAGTAACGCTACCGATGATAAACAAGGTATGATAGTTGACTATTCTGCAACATTCTGTGAAATTAATAACGATATTATTTTAACGGGGTCTAAACAAATGGAGAAATTCTCTGTTGATTTTACTATTGGTGGTAATATGAGAAGTCTTAAAGACCAATATCAACTAACAGAAGGTTATGGGTTAATAGAAAAAGATTTTTACAATATAATGAATGCTCAAACTATTAAAAACGACCAATATACAACATTAGTTAATGAAAATGCACTTTATGCTGACATTACAATGGGGTATAAAAGAATGGTGTTTTTAGGTATTACTGGGCGTAACGAATGGAGCTCTAAATATGCTCAAGGAAAAAATAATTATTTCTTTCCTGGAGCTAACTTAGCATTTATATTTACAGAACTTGGCGAAGATGGAAAATTTGGACCATTAACATTTGGTAAAGTTCGTGCATCTATAGGTAGAACAGGTATTGCTCCTTCTCCTTGGAGATATCGTAATTATACTTATCCAACACAAGTACAAGATGGATATTCTGATGGAAACTCAACTGATCTTAATGGTGTAAATCTTACAAACTGGGATTGGGTAATGGCTAACTCTAATTTAAGTCCTGAAATATTAACAGGTAAAGAAGTTGGTATTGACTTAAGATTTTGGGAAGGTAGATTAACTGTTGATTTTGCGTACTATCATCAAACAACAAGCGATTTGTTAATTAATGTTCCTGTTTCGTCTGCAACAGGCTTCGAAGCAAATTATATGAATATTGGAGAAATGGTAAACAAAGGTATAGAACTAGCTATAGGTGGAGATATCATTAAAAAGAAAAACTTAGTTTGGAATTCTACATTTAATTATGGAAAAAATACAAACACAGTTACAAAATTAGCCGAAGGTGTTGATGAAATTTCTTTAAATGGAGGTTTTACATCTATTAGCTCTTATGCTAAAGTTGGCGAAGAGTTTGGAGTTATGTATAGCGAGGTTTGGGAAAGAAACTCAAACGGAGATATATTAATTGATGACGACGGATACGCTATATTTGCTGCTAAAAAAGAAAAAGTAGGTAATCCTTATCCTGCATTTACTATGGGTTGGAGAAATACTGTTACCTATAAAAATTGGTCTTTTATGGTATTTCTTGATGGATTCTTTGGAGGAGATGTATATAATGGTACAAAATCTATGATGAATTATAGAGGTATTGGTATAGAAACAGAAGATAGAGATGGCGAAATAGCTATAGAAGGTGTTAATGCTAATACAGGTGAGAAAAATGATGTTAAAATATCGAAACAAGACTATTGGATGTATTATAAAGGTATAGCAGGGGCTGCAGAAGAAGCAGTTGAGCATGTAAATTATGCAAAACTTAGAGAAGTTGCAATATCTTATCGTTTAAATTTAGATAAATCTAAATATTTATTAAACGATTTAACATTTACTGCCATAGGAACTAACTTATTTACAATAAGTAATTATTCTGATGGAGACCCAGAAACATCATTAACAGGAGCAGGTTCTAATACTCAAGGATTTGATTATTTTAACTCGCCAAATGTTAGAGGTTTTATGTTTAAAATTGCTACTCATTTTTAATAAATAGCAATATCATAAATCATAATTTAAAAATTAAAAAAATTAATACAATGAAAAATAAAATTATAATATTAGCAGCATTAGTTGGATTGTTTGCGAGTTGTAATAAACTTGATATAGACAACCCTAATGGAGGACAAAACCCTAGTTTTGCTACGGCACAAGAAGGTTGTTCTTATGTTTATACAGGAGAAATGGCTAGACTTTCGGCTATGTTAACTCAACAGTTTAAAGGTTCAGATATTCATTACGAACCAATTTACGAAAAGTATATATTATCCGATTCTAAATTAACAAATCCTTATAACACTGCTTATAGAAGTGGAGTTACTTTAGGAATAGACGCAGGTACAGATGAAGGTAAATTAATTGCAGGTTTAATATATTCTATAATGATAGAATATTTTGATAACGCCGAATATTATGTTGGTAGAGGTGAAACTCCAACTACTTTAACTTACAATGATATTCATTCGCTACTAAATACAGTAAATGGCGATTATAAAGATGCGGCAATAGTAACAAATGCTCGTGTTTACTTAAATCAAGGTAAATATAGTGATGCATTAACCGAATTAGCTAAATTTAGTGCTGATGCTAATTATGGTCTTGCTCATGCAGGTTCATCAACAAATACGAATGAATGGCCTCGTTTTTTAAGTTCAAGAGGTGGTTATTTAATTACTGATACAAATATTGCAGGTTACCAGATTAAATCAGGTGTTGATGCTGTATTATTAAGTGGAACTAAAACAGCAAATTATTCGTGGACTACTGTTGATATTATTACAGCTTCTAACGACACTCTTTCTATTCCGGTAACAAATACCGATACACTTGTACAAGCAGGTATTATGGCTAACGACCCTCGTTTAGCTTATTATTATCAAGGAGATAACGATTTCAACTTCTTTATGGCTAGAAATACTCAAATTAACTTTGTTGGTAATTTAGAAGCTAAATTTATTGAAGCTGAAGCTAAACTTATGACAGGTGATGCTACTGGTGCTCAAACAGCTCTTGACGAAGCTATTGCTATAAGTATGGCTGAAGTAGGTGTTAATGGCTCTAGTTATTCTGTAGTACTAGATTCTGACCAAGCAGAAGCACATAAACAAATAATGACTGAAAAATATATTGCATTATTTGGTCACCCAATTGTTTTTGTTGATTATAAAAGAACAAAAATGCCTACATTAAAAGAGAAAAATGGAAACTTCCCTGATAAATGGCATTATTATTATCAATAAACAGTGTTTATATAATAATTAAATAAAAAAATATCTTAGAAATTTTCTAAGATATTTTTTTTTAACTGAATAAAAATGAAAAAGTAGAAAATTTGAAAAGCTATGTGATTTGAGTATACTCAATCCATTTAGCTTTTAGGGAATTTACACGAATTTAGTTTTTTATTTTACTAAATAAATATTTTAAGCCCAAAATTTCGCCAGCAGTTAAAACTGCTCCAATTGTAACCCCAACAACCCCATGTAGAACGGTATTTTGCCCTGTTAATAATAGGTTTGGTATTTTTGTTTTTGGTGTAAAATATGAATGTAATGGATTATTATAATCTTTAATAATACCATACATTGCACCATCGTTACAGCCTGTATAATCACGTACTGTAAGCGGGCTAGATGCGTAAATATTCTTAATATGTTTTCTAAAATTAGGAAAACGAAGCTCAATTGCATTAATAAACTGCTCATTTTTTGTTTGCTTAAATGCTTTGTATTCGTCGCCACGTTTTTCAACTGTGCTATTTTTCCATTTTGCGACTTCATTAAATTCCATATAAGTGAATACATTAGCCCCATTTGCATACTCATCGTTTGGATTTTTTTGCGTTGGAATAAACATAAAATACTGAGGCCATCTTTTTTGGCTATATGACGATGCAATCCATGATGAATCGCTATTTATATGATATACATTAGAATTAAAATACTTAAACGATTTTTCTTTAAAGGTAATAAATAAGTTGTAGTAAGATATTGTGTTACTTACACTTTGCACTCTGTTGTAAAACGCTTTTCGCACTTTATCGAGTGGAATCATTTCAAACGTACGGCGTGGATGAATATTTGAGATAAATTTATCGGCATAATACAATTCGCCATCTTTTGTTTCAACAAATTCAATTTCTTTATCTTTAAACGAGAAATTAACAACTTCCTTTTTATTTAAAACGCTACCTCCAAATTTTCTTATCGATTTTATAAGTTCTTTTGCTAATTGCTCGCTTCCATTGTTAAATTTATATGCACTATCAATATACGATTTGTTTATTACTGAGTGAACATAAATAGGAGTTTTATGTTTATCGCCAGCATATATCATATTACTTCCGCTTAAAACATTTTGCAAGCGTTTATTTGTGGTAATAGTTTTTAAATAGTCGTAAATACCACTTGTAACATCTTTATTTCTTGGGCTAAAGTTTGGCGAATATTCAAAATTAAATAGTGGTAACGAATCGGAAATTTCTTGTAATTTATTCGAGTATTTTAAAATTGCATTTTTCTCTTCGGGAAAATATTCTATTAACTGTTTTGTAAACATATCTCCATTAGCGTATTTATAACGCTTTTCCTCGTTATTAAAACTTATAATATCAAAGGCATTTGAATCGAGTTTTTTTACATCTAATTTATCGGTTAAACCAAAATATTTAAAATAATTGTGTAAAACTTGTCCTTTATCGTAACTACCAATATAATGTATTCCTGTATCAAATTTTACACCATCGCGTACAAAATTTTGGGTAACTCCGCCAAATTGATGGTTTTTTTCAAGCACACAAACATTATATCCTTCTTTTGAAAGAATATATGCTGTTTGTAGTCCGCCTAAACCGCTACCTATTATTATTATATCGTACTTATTCATTTAACTAAATATTTATTACAAAACGCAATAATTACGTTATGTTCGCATATGTAAATACCTTTGTTGTAACATTTAACAACCCTTATTCTGTATTTTAGTAATTAACATTGCCTATAAATTAACGTCGTTTTCTATATTGCAAAACCTATTCTTATTATTGGCATTGCTTGCCCATAATAAGGCGAATTTATATCGTTATTTAAGTTAAATAGTAACGAAACACCTATACCTCCTTTTTTGCTAAACCGTTGCATATATCCTCCACCAATAAGTGGTGATGCAAACCAGTATCGTTCATTATTCTGATTATAATACTGATTAAATCTATCTAAATTTACTACTTCTAAAATTCCTATTACATATAAGTCTTTCCATAAAAAGAATCGTGAAAATACTTTTCCTCCAAAAATTGTTGATTCGTATGATGAATAATTGTCGTTATAATACTGAAAAATTATACCTCCACCTACTGATAAATTTGGGGTAAGGAGATAACCCATTTCAGGTGAAATAACTATAGATGTAGCACTACCAAACATAAGTCCAAATTCTCCACCCCAGTATGTTCTATCCCAAAAAGTTGGTTTAGCATCTTCCTTAGTAGGCTCGTCTTCAGTAATAAAGTCTTGTGCAAAAGTTTGAATGCTAAAAACTAAAAATAATATTATGAATAATTTATATTTCATCGTCTATTGTTAGGCAAATATATAATTTTTTTTGTTTGATAAAACTCTTCTTCAAACATTTCGCTAATATCTTTAATCATAACTTTTTGTTTATATTGTGCAATTTCGCCATAAAAATCGCCACCTTTTAGGTATAAGATACCATTTGCTAACTCATTTTTATTTTCTTTTTTAAATAATTTTTTTGTGAAACCCACAAATTTTGGGAACGCAGTAACTGCACGACTAATTACAAAATCAAACTTTTGTTTTGAGTTTTCGGCTCTAAGTTGTTCGGCTTTTACATTTTTAAGATTTAATGCATCAGCAATTTCTTTTACTACTATAATTTTTTTTCCGATACTATCAACCAAATAAAAATTTACTTTAGGAAATAATATTGCTAAAGGAATGCCTGGGAATCCGCCACCTGTTCCAATATCAATAATATCGGTACCGTCAACAAAATCGATAACAACAGCAATTGCTAGCGAGTGTAAAATATGATTTGTGTAAAGATGTTCAATATCTTTTCGTGAAATTACATTTATCCTTGCATTCCATTCAGGATATAAATTACCAAGCATTGTAAATTGCTTTTTTTGAGTATCGTTTAGCTCAAAGTATTTTTCTATTAAACTTATATTTTCCATTAGTTAATATTTTTTGCAATAAAATCCGACAATATAGAAAATGCTTTTTCTTTATCTTCGAACATTCCCATATGTCCAGAATTTAACACTACTTTTTCAATATTTTGTGATGCTGTATATTGTTTGTCGTTTTCTATGTAAGCTATTAAATTATCGAATTTTCCGGGCAAAAATAGAATAGGTATTTTTGTATTTGCAACAATGCTAAATCTGTCTTTGCGATTTTTCATTCCGTTTAGTGCTGCAATAACACCTTTTTCAGGAGTGTTTAATGCAATGTTTTTACTAAATTCAACCCTATTAGCAAATTTTTGTAAATTATTTGTTGCATACATATTAGGAATGTTTACATCAACAATTGTTTTGTAATTTCCGTTTTGTACAAGTTTTATCTCACGGTTTCTATTTGTTTTTTTAGTATCATCATCAGAGTATACGTGCGAATGAAACATTACTAATGCACTTAGTTTTTCAACATATTTTTCGGCAAAAGCAAGAGAAACATAGCCACCCATAGAATGCCCAACAAGAAGAAATTTATTAATTTTTAATTCTTCAATAACTCTATTTACAATATCTGCCATAAATTCCATGCTATGTTCAATACCAAATGTTTTTGTTTTTCCATGTCCTGGTAGGTCAATGCAAATTACTTTATATTTTTCCGATAAAAAATCGGATAATTCAGCCCACATTTCTTTGCTTTCTAAATATCCGTGAAGTAAAACTACTGTTTGCTTAGAGTTTCCTTTTACACTATAATTTATATCGTCTATTTTAACTGTGTTAATCATTTGTTTGTTATACTTTTTAAATACAAAATACTTTCTGGTCCTAGATTAAAAATTACGTCTAATATACTCAAATTTGGCTCAAATTTATATTTATCTGAAAAAACTTGAACATAATTATTTTGTATATTTAAATTTCGTTTTTTGCTTATCAAAAAACGAAAATCAGAATAATTATTTTGTATTTCAATAAATTCGTTTGTGAAAATTATTTCTTTTTTAATTCCAATAGTTTGCAAAACTAGCTCTAATATATTAGAATTATACTCAAGCAAATTTTCGTATTTTTTTGTAAAAAAGTGTTTAAAATCGTCAATATAAAACTCAAAAAAAGGAGAGTTGTTATATGCCGATTCTAAAGCTGTAAAATGTTCTTTTTGCCAATTTTCGGCATAAGAAATTTGAGTATTTTTGATTTGAGTTTTTGAGTTTTTATTCTGTATTACAGGAACACTTAGTGTTATTACCCCATTAGCAGAAAGTATATTGCAACGATTACGAAAAGTTTTTTTTAAATAATTTTCGTTGACTTCTATAATAATTCTATCATACTGCAAAAACTTTGAAATATACTCAATATTAGGGAAATATGCTGTTGATAAAACTGCTGTTGACATAAAATTATTCTTTATGAACAACGTATAAAATCTCGTTCTTAGATAAACGATAACGCTCAATTTCTTCTGCCGAAAATTCGTTTACAAAATCTAGTTCGTCTACCTTTAATCCAGATTCTCGTAGTCTGTCGCCATAATCTTTTCCGTGCCAACGAACATGGTCGTATTGTCCGAAATGAATTTCACGTTCTTTAGGGTCGGTAATATTCCAATCTTCGTATGTTGTTTCGAAATTACTATTAATAGGCACTTGTAGTATTGCCCAGCCAGTTTTTTTTAGTACACGTTTAAATTCACGTACAACTTGAAATTCATCTTTTACGTGCTCTAAAACGTGATTACACATTATTACATCAAAAGTATTTTCATCGAAAGGTATTTTATGAATATCGAAATGATATTCTGCAAGTGGCGATTCTAAATCGGCAGTGTAATAATCAATATTTTTTAATGCTTTAAATCGTTTATAAAAAGTTTGTTCAGGAGCAATATGTAATACTTTTAAATTATCGGTAAAAAAGTTTGTTTTTTTCTGTAAATATAGCCATATTAAACGGTGTCGCTCAAGCGATAAGCAGTTTGGACACAGCCTGTTTACATCGCCTTTATTTCCGTAAGGTAAAAGTGTACGATAGTTTCCTTCGCATATTGGGCAGGTATGGTTATTTCCTTTGTAAAACATTGCAACAATCCAGCTAAATGCATAGCTAAATTTTATTAAGTACGGACGAGGTATTTTTCTAACTAAAAATTTTATGAATTTACGCATTTCTGTAATTTTTGGTAAAGATACTATCTTAATAATAGAATTGAAAAATTATTAGTTTTAATTGTTTAATCATTTATTAGTTGAATTTAGGTAAGATTATGAAGCAAAAAATGCTATAACGCCCTATTTTAAGCTATTTTAACATTATTTTACGTTTTATGGTAAGCTTTATGCGTACACATAAGTAAATGTAAAACCATTTGCTATGAAACGATTAATTTTTATAATAGTATTTACTATTTCGGTTATAGGTTTTACTTTATTAATTGGCAAAAATAAAGTTAAATCTGATGTTAAAAATAATACAGCATTAAATATTAAGTATTATGATAATGCTCGTCTTTATAAGCTTGATATAGAGAAAAATAAATTTTATTTAATCCGTGATTTTAAACGCAAACAATATGCTTAAAATTTTAAACGAATAAAAGAGGAAAAAGAAAAAGTAGAAAACCCCAAAAGCCATGGGGTTTGAGTATATCTCTAGTACTATCAGTATTTTTATTAATAAAAAAGAGTGCTAAATCTTAATTGATTTGGCACTCTTTTATTTAGAAATATTTATAATTATTGTTTATCTGTAGTGTCAATAATAAAACCTTCCATTGCAATTACTTCACCTTTTTCATTTCTTACAGGCGATGCAGCTAAATTATGGTAACCAATAGTACCATCTTTACATACACGTTTTAGATTACCATCAGTAACAGTTTGCCCACGCATTACTTTATTGAAAATATCATCAACAACAGTTTTATCTTCAGGTGAACGATTTAGGCCATAAGGCTTGCCTATTACCATTTCTAAAGTTGTACACTTGTAAATATTTAACCAACCTTCATTTACCTCTTCGTAAATGCCATCTTTACTTATTCTAAAATATCCAACACCAGTTTGTTTTAATGCTGTTTGAAGGCTTGAGTCGTGAGTATAACCAAATTGTTTTTCTACCTGCATAAGAGCCTTGTCTAGCAACTCATCTCTACTATCAGTAGATGATAATTCTGCTTTCATTTCTGCAATTTTAACTTGCAAACCTTCCTCTATTGCGTATTTAGCATCTTCATCGCTCATTACTTCCCAACCTGTAACCATTGCATTAATACTTGATGTAACGGTATGTCCAGTGGTTGTTAAATAAACGTGAATAATTACAAATCCTACAAGTACAAAAGCACCAAATGTATGTAAATAAGCTATCCAATCTAACGATAAGTTATTTCCATTATTCAAGTTACTAAAGAAATAAAAATATAATAAACCCGACCCAATCATAACAGGAATAATAAGCATCTTGAGTCCTAGATACGTCATCCTTTGCAAAGGGTTAAATTTAGTATATTTTGTTTTATGAACAGGGTGAGGAGCATTCTTGAAAATACCAAAAATGTAATAATTAATCTGTTCTTTCATAAATTTTAATGAAGGAACGTATTGTTTCCATTCTCCAATAGAGAAGTCCCAAAAAATCGTGAAAATTATTAGAATAATTAGCGACCATGCTGCGTTATTATGAAAATAAACAGCTTTCTCGTACCCGAACAGATTGTAAGTACCGTGCACTTCTAAACCTGTTATAGCTAAAAATATAATTAATGTGGCTTGAGTCCAGTGCCAAAATCTATTATACTTATTATATATATATACTTTTTTCATTGTATTATTTTTTTAATTTACTTTTTATAGAAGTGTTTATTTATAGTTTTTCTTTTTAGCCATTACTCTTAAAGTTGAGTGAATAACAACACCAAGAATAGAAAATAAAACGAATAATTTTCCTGCCCAGTCTAAAAGTGTATTAACATCTCTACCTGGTAAATAAAATCCAGATAAATTTTCTAATCTTCCGTTATGACTATGGCATTCGATACAAGTTAATGAGTTTTGTGACTGCCCAACCATGTGATTTAATGGCCAGTACGAACGAGTATCTATAAATCCCATTTTACCACTATAAGGATATCCAACATAATCCATACCTGTTCTAATAGATTTTTGCCAATCAAAATCAGACCAATAAGCTCCAGAGCCTTTTGGACCATATGTTTTAAACTGAACAAAAGTTTTATTTTTAATATCGTAAGGCTGTTTACCTCTCATTACTTTAAAAGGATATATTTTACTATCCTTACTTAAGTAATCGCCATGTAAAGCATTCATATCAACTGTGTCGGTTGTTATTTTTGTATCAAGAGTTGTTTTGTCTGCAATACCATTCCACCAATAATATTCTGGTGTAACGTTGGTTGCATATACTGCTGTACCATGTTTACTATCAGTTTTTGTTAAACCATCTTCTGATATTTCTTTAAACTGTTTACCATCTCTTAAACCTGTAGTTGACCAATCCCAATAAATCTTTGTTTTTTCATGCTTAGCATAAGTTGAGATATGACAAGTTTGACAAGCTACTTTTTGGTAGTGATTATTTAGCATAGAATTTTTATGTGGCTTGTTTGTATGACATTTTGAGCATGAAACTCTATTCTCATGGCTATTTGAATTTGTCATTGGTCCCACACCCTTTATATTATGGTTTTCAGTTTCATGACATTGCGAACAATCTAAATCAGCACCTTGTTTTGACATGTGTACATCAAAATCTCTATCACAAATAACAGCATCTAACAATGCGTCTTCAAGGTCTCCGTGCTTTACATTGTTACCTCCACCTCCGTGAAAGTGACACGAACCACAATTCTTATTCTTAGTAGGTCCAACTTTTTGAGATACTTTTGATAAGTTAACAGATTTTTTTGGCATTCCTGCTTTACCTTTATCTTTTTTGTATTTTCCTGAATTATCATGACAAACAATACAGTCAATATTATTTACATCAGTGTGGTCAAACGATTTATCTTTCCAGCCAAAACCTGCATGGCAAGTTTGACATAACGCATCGTTACTATTAATACCAACACAAAAGTTATTAAGTACATTTGTTTTACCAATTTCCTTTATTGTACCATCAGCCAATGTATCAGGTGTCGACCATTTCCAGTGAACTGTTTTAGTGAATTCGGCTCCCCTTTTTTTATGACAACTTAAACAAGCTTTAGTCATATCTTGAGGTGTTTCAAATTTCTGTTTTAATATTTCGTAATTTGAGTGATCACCTTTTTTCTCAGCTTTTTTTGGCAGATTAATTTCTGTAATATGCACTTGCCCTCTATCAACGGGGTTATAAAGTACTATTACCCCAAAAACCATAAGCATTGGAATAATAAGTGATGGTAATAATTTAAAAAATGTTTTCATATTAAACTGTATTTTTATTTAACATTTCAAAGTTACTAATACCATGTTTTTTTTAAAATGCTACAAAGCACAATCTTCATAAGTTTCGCAAATTGATATGTATTCGAAAAATAATTGATTTCAACCTTATTAATATTGTTTTATTTATTACTTTTGTCAACATTCATTAATATATTCATATGGTAGCTGACCAAGCAAATTGTTTATTTTGTAATAATAAATCGGTATGTTTTAGGGAATTAACTGAAAGTGAACTCAAACAAGTAACCGAGAATAAAGTTGAAATATCATATAAAAAAGACGAAACTATTATTAAACAACATAGTTTTGCTTCAAAGATATACTTTATTAAAAAGGGATTAGTTAAAATATATCTCGAAAATATTGATAGGAACTTAATTATTGAAATAGGTGGCGAAGGTAAAATGCTTGGGCTCACTTCGTTAAACCATGCAAAGCATTATAAATTTTCGGTAACAGCTATTGAAGATGTTGTTCTTTGTGAAATTAATATGGAGGTGATTAACGAAATAATGCAAACAAATCAATTCTTTAATAGTCAGGTTATTAAAGGATTAAATACAACTATTGAAAAAATATTAAATAAACTATATTGTATTTCTCATAAAAACTTAAATGGTAGGTTAGCAGAAGCATTATTATGCTTTTCTGATGATATTTATAAAAGTAATAAATTCACTTTAGGGGTAAGTCGTAAGGATTTAGCCGATATTACTAATATGGCAACAGAAAATGTAGTTCGCTTATTAAAAGAATTTAATGAGAAAAAGTATATAAAGCTTTCTGGTAAAAATGTTGAAATTCTTAATTATTCAACTCTAAAACAATTAAGTAGATAAATATTCATTTATTTAGATAAAAAGATAAAAAAATCTGTTAATATTTATATACATATATACAATCTGTTGTAAAGCATATATGTTAAAATTTACATATTTAACAAGCTGTACATGTAACTAACTGTGAGTTAAGGCTGTTTGCCTTTTGTTTAGAATGCCTACAAATTAGTTGAAAAGCATTGAAAATTTCCTCTCTATGATATTTATTTCTAAATTTGCTGATATATATCAATGTTTATATTAATATGGGCGGAAAAAAAACATCTCGTAGAGATTTTATCAAGATTTCAGCACTTGGAGCAGGTGGATTGGCACTAGCTAACCCAGTGATGAATTGGGTTCCTGGATTTCTTCCAAAAGAACAAAAGCCTTTAGATGAGTCAAAAGCTAAACGATTTCCTACTTTTTGCGAAGTATGTTTTTGGAAATGTGCGGGTTTTACGTATTTAAATGACGAAGGAAAAATTCAAAAAATTATAGGTAATGAAAATGACCCGCATTCTAACGGTCGTTTTTGTCCTCGTGGAACTGGTGGAGTAGGAATGTATAACGATAACGACAGACTGAAAAAGCCATTGCTTAGAGTTATAGAAAACGGCGAAAATAAATTTAAAGAAGTATCGTGGGAGGTAGCATTAGATTTTATTGCCGATAAAATGAAAGCTATTGCAAAAGAGCATGGACCTGAAAGCATGGCATTATTATACCATGCAAGTAGTGGCTCTTACTTTAAGCACTTAATGAAAGCCTACGGCACAAAAAATATTGCTAAACCTTCGTATGCACAATGTCTTGGACCTAGAGAAGCTGGTTTTGTAGCTACTTATGGTGCAGGTATTAGTTCGCCAGAACCTACTGATGTAAAAAATACAAAATGTCTTGTATTAATAGGGAACCATGTTGGCGAAAATATGCATAACGGGTATGTACAAGAAGTTTCTGAAGCAATAGATAGAGGTGCATCAATTGTAACTGTTGATCCTCGTTTTTCTACAATAGCTAGCAAGTCGAAATATTGGTTACCAATTAAACCGGCTACCGATATTGCATTATTACTTTCGTGGATGCACGTATTAATATACGAAAATTTATACGATAAAAAATATGTTGAGCAATATGCATTTGGTTTCGATGAGTTAAAAGCTCATGTAAAAAACTTTACTCCTGAGTGGGCATATACAAAAACAGATATAAAGCCAGAAGATATTC
>Ga0256827_10000777_pt1 | contig 20117 bp, 17 predicted proteins | sample CV84metaG_FD_185977 | JGI IMG/M metagenome (GOLD analysis project Ga0256827, IMG submission 185977) | Hydrothermal vent microbial communities from East Pacific Rise, Pacific Ocean - CV84 | ecosystem: Environmental > Aquatic > Marine > Hydrothermal vents | place: Pacific Ocean: East Pacific Rise... | reverse complement strand
GTGAAGTGGAAGGATGCGAGATCGATTTATCGGGTTCATCTATTTGCGGCGGGGGATGGAAAGGGGATCGATTCGGAGCGGGTTAAAGAGGTGTTGGAATCGAAGGGGACGTTATCGAAACGGGAGCTGTTGAGTTGTCGGGTTCGTTATTTTCGGGATGGGTTAGCGATTGGTAGTAAGTTGTTTGTGGAAAGCGTATTCGAAACGCATCGAGAATGGTTTAGTGCAGGGCGGAAAGATGGAGCCCGAAAAATAAAGCGATCGATCGAGCCGTTTTATTGTTTGAGAGATTTGCAGAAGGAAGCGATTCGAGCTCCTGTTTAATGCTTTTTTTGATTAATAAGTTTTCTTATAAAAAGAGTTTCCTTATAAAAGAGAGAAGAACGGATGTATTTTTAGGATATAGTTGGTTCGGATTGGTTTAATTGAAAACGGAGATAAAAAGAATGCGAAGAGGGATGATATTATTTGTTTTTTTAGGCGGGCTTTTAATAACGGCTCAGAGTGTTGTTGCGAAGAAAAATAATGTAATTCGTGTGGCTTGTGTTGGCGATAGCATTACGTATGGAGATAAGTTGGGTAAAAGACGAGCGACGAAATCGTATCCTGCACAACTTCAAGTTCTTCTTGGTGAAGGGTATCAAGTAGAAAATTATGGTGTAGGCGGCATGATTATGCGGGAGAAAACGAAAAAGGATCGGAAACAAAATTCCTATTGGAATGCTAAAAAGATTCCGTTAATTAAGGAGTTTCGCCCTAATATTATTATTATTATGTTGGGAACAAACGATGCGGCGCAGGCACCTCATGATAAGTATTGGCATAGTCGAGAAGCGTTTGTGAAGAGCTATTTAAAGATGGTTAAGTTGTTCCAGTCGTTTTCTTCTTCCCCTCGGGTTTTTATCTGTTATCCACCCCCGCCTTTTCATGATAAAAGATGGAAGCGAGAACGGGTGATGGAATCAGAGATTCTGCCTGGTATTAAAGAGGTCTCTAAAAAGATGAAGGTAACGATTATTGATCTGTATTCTGTTTTTAAAGGGAAACCTGAATTGTTTGTGGATGGAATTCATCCAAATCCCAAGGGGCAAGCTTTGATAGCAAAGACGGTTTTTCCTTTTGTTAAGGGGAAAAAATAGTTTCTTTTATGTAAGGCAAGTTTAGCCGAGTTTAAATCGTAGTTGCTAAAGAGTAGCGTTTGGTTTATCTTCATCGGCTCAATCTTTAACAAAAACCTTTTGATAAATAAGGATGAGATGAATCTTTCGGAACAAGTTAAACATACGGCAGAAGAGCTTTTGCCTTTGTATGCACAAGAGGAGCGCGATTTGCCAGAGCGCCCGCTTTGGCAACATCCCTGTATTCATTCGGTTGCGGAAGCGCGTCGGATTTTGTCTGATATTTTTTTCCCGGGACGTTACCATTCGGAACCCACCCATTATGAAACTTTTTTTATTAAGCAACTGGAGGCGTTTACTGCGATTTTGTTGCCAGAAATAAAAAAGGCGTTGCCGTTTAGATGGATGGGAGAGGCGGATTTAAAGGAATCTCGTGATGAATCTTTAACGGATCTTACACAAGAATCGGAACGTTTGATTCAACAGTTTATCTCTACGTTGCCATCGATTCGGAAGTTGCTTATTAAGGATGTGGAAGCGGCATATAATGGGGATCCTGCAGCGTTGAGCTATGCGGAGGTGAAGCTGGCTTACCCTGGATTGTTAGCCATTATGATTCATCGAGTTGCTCACGAGTTTTATCAACTTAATATTCCTTTGATTCCACGAATGATGTCGGAGGCGATTCATTCAAAAACAGGAATTGATATTCATCCTGGTGCACAGATTGGTGAGGGATTTTTTATTGATCATGGAACGGGTGTTGTGATTGGAGAAACCACGCGAATTGGAAAAAATGTAAAGTTGTATCAGGGTGTTACTTTGGGTGCCAAGAGCTTTCCGTTGGATGAACAAGGTCGGCCGATTAAGCATATCCAGCGGCATCCCACGGTGGAAGATGATGTGATTATTTATGCGAACAGCACGATTTTGGGGGGCGATACGATTATTGGTGCGGGTACGGTAGTGGCTGGAAATGTTTTTTTGATGCAAAGTGCTCCGGCAAATAGTCTGGTTGTTTTATTGGCGGGAGAGGTTCAAATTCGTTCTCGCAATACAATTTCTGGGCACGGATTTGGTATTTAATAACGTGCGATTTGAATGAACAAAAAAACAATTAGTCTTGTTCGTGATCGGGTTATTTCTGATTTGTTGCCGTGGTTTAGAACGAATCAACGAAAGATGCCGTGGCGGAATAATCGAACGCCGTATCGGGTTTGGATTTCGGAATTAATGTTGCAACAAACGCGGGTGGACCAAGCGACTCCATATTTTAATCGTTTTATAAAACGGTTTCCATCGTTGCGTTCGTTGGCGAAGGCATCGCAAGAAGAGGTGCTTAAGCAGTGGGAAGGATTGGGGTATTATTCTCGGGCACGAAATCTGCACAAAGCGGCGCAATTGATTGCAACAGAGCAGGGGGGGCGTTTTCCAAAAACGTACGAAGAGTGTTTGGCGTTGCCGGGGATTGGTCCGTATACCGCAGCGGCTATTGGTTCGTTGGCTTTTAATTTAGATCTTGCGGTGGTGGACGGAAATGTGATTCGTGTGTTGGCGCGGCTTTTTGCGTACGGTGAAATGACGCAGCGAAGCGTGGCAAAAAAGCAGTTTCAATCGTTGGCTGATCAATTGCTACCTCAAGGTTCGGCGGGGGATTATAATGAAGCGATGATGGAGTTAGGGGCTACGATTTGTTTGCCAAAAAATCCAAACTGCACAAGGTGTCCAATGGCGACGGTTTGTTTGGGGTTTAAGCAAGGGAATCCAACGGCTTTTCCAGTGAAGCAACCGCGTAAAAAAGTGCCACATTTGGTGGTGGGTGCGGCGGTAGTGGTGGGCAAATCAGGTAAAATTTTAATTGCTCAGCGTCGAGAAAAAGAGATGTTGGGTGGGCTGTGGGAATTTCCAGGCGGGAAACAAGAAAAGGGCGAAACGATTCAAGCTTGTATTGCTCGTGAATTGAAAGAAGAGTTGGGGATTGAAATTGAAGTGGGCGCTTTTTTGGTTACTGTACATCATGCGTACAGTCATTTTACCATGGAACTGCACACCTATTTTGCAAAAATTATTTCGGGCAAACCGCATCCGATCGAGTGTCAAGATTTTAGATGGGTTGAGCTTTCTACGCTTCGGAAATTTCCTTATTCTAAAGCAGACCTTTATATTATTGATGAATTGGAAAAAAAGGAGACGAGATGAAAGAGATCATTTATTCAAAACATGCGCCAGAACCACTCGGTCCGTACAGTCAAGCGGTAAAAGTGGGCGATGTTCTTTATACGGCAGGGCAAATTCCTGTTGACCCTGCTAGTAATGAATTGGTTTCGGGTGGCATTGAAGAGCAAACTCTTCAGGTGATGAAAAATCTTGAGCACATTTTAATGGCAGCAGATACCTCTTTTGATCGTGTGATTAAAGCAACGGTATTTTTAATTGATCTGAATGATTTTTCTGCATTTAATAAAATATATGGCACTTTTTTTGATGAGGCTTCTGCTCCTGTTCGATCGACGGTTGAGGTGGCGGCACTCCCAAAAGGGGCGCGCTTAGAAATTGAATTGGTGGTTGGATTATAATGAAACGGTCGCTTTTGTTTCCCATTGGATTCTTAATTTTACTTGTTCTTCTATTTGTTATAAGAAATCGGGAACAACCGATTAAACAGGCAAAATTTGAAGGATTTACAATGGGAACGCTGTATCATATTTCTGTGATTGATTCGTTTACAACGGCTCAAAAAAAAGATTTAGCAAAAAAGATTGATGAGGTGCTTAAGCGAGTGAATGTTGAGATGTCGACGTGGGATCCCAAGAGCGAGATTTCTCAATTTAATCATAAAAAAACAGTGGAACCTGTTTCCATATCGGAGCCTTTTTCGTATGTGGTTCGGCGCGCATTAAAATGGAGCAAGGAGACCCATGGTGCATTTGATCCTACATTGCAACCGTTGCTTGATCTTTGGGGATTTGGAAGCGAAAGCAAAGAGCGGAAGGTTCCTTCGGATGTAGAAATTAAAGAGACGGAAGCAAAAATCGGCTGGGAAAAATTGAGTTGTCCCCCCCGCTCCCCCCCCATATTACAAAAATCGATTCCTGATCTTGCGCTTAATTTAGGTGCCATCGCAAAGGGATATGGCGTGGATCAAGTGGCGCAACTTCTTAAAAAAGAAGGATACACAAATTGGTTTGTGGAAATTGGTGGAGAGGTGATTGTTCAAGGGAAAAATGCGGAAGGAAACTCGTGGCGAATTGGGGTGCAGTATCCCACTACAAATCCTGCGGAAACAAGATTGTTTGGAATTCTTCATTTTGAAACGGGTGCAATTGCCACGTCGGGAAGCTATCGAAACTTTATTGTAAAGGATGAAAAAATTTATTCACATATCTTGGATCCGCGTACAGGGCGAGCACTCTATTCGTCGACGTTGAGCGTAAGCGTATACGCGCCAAACTGCGCGGATGCGGATGCAATTGCCACGGCATTGTTTGTAATGGGCAATGAAGAAGGGTTGAAATGGGTAGAAAAACACCCTCAAATAGAGGCTCTTTTTTTGGTTCAAAATGAAGCAGGTGAAATATGTGAGAAAAAAAGTTCGAGTTTTGTAGAAAGAACAGGCTATATTATCCAGCCATAAATCTATTTTTAACCAAGGATTATATTATGCGTTATATTTTTATTCCCCTCTGTGTTGTTTCGTTATTGCTTTCTGGCTGTAATAAGAAGTCTGAATCGATAGAAAAACAGGAAGAAAAAAGCACCTTTATTCAGCAAGGAAAAGCTTTTATGGAAAATCAGGATTATGACAATGCAGAAATTTCATTTAAGCAGGCCATAGAAGATAATCCTTTATTACCGAGTCCTTATTTTTCTCTTGCAACAATTTATCAGCAATATAAACCCAATCCATTTAATGCGATTTTTTATTATAGCCATTTTATAGAAATGAGTTCTGATTCAGAAAAAACAGAAATTGCAAAAAAACAGATTAAGCAGGTTAAGGTTGGGATTGCAAAACAGGTGCTTGAACGTTCGGGTGCAAATAAAATTGCAAATGATTTAAATCGTGAGAAAGCGAAAAATAAAGAGCTATATAAAATGGTTGTTGCATTGGAAAAAGAGGTGAAAGCAGCGAAAGAAGCTCAAACAAAAGCGCCAGTCGAAGGTGCAGTTGCTTCTTCTGAAGCATCAAGAACGACAGGTTCACCAACAGCAACTTCTTCTGGAAAAAATCAAATTTATACGGTTGTTGCGGGAGATACGCTTTCAAAAATCTCTAAAAAATATTATGGAAATTCGAGTCAGTGGGACATTATTTATGATGCGAATCGTGACCGAATGAAAAGTGCGAGTGATCTACGAGTGGGTCAAACACTTGTTATTCCTCAAAAATAAACTCTCTTCTTTATTTAAACCCTTATTATATGAAGTCCACCCGTTGTGGTTCTTCTTTTTACTCATGAAAAGGATTGTGTTGTGTCTTCTTTAAAAACCCCCATTACGTCGAAATTATTGGCTGAACGAGCCTTGTTTCATTTAAAATATAATCGCGGAAAAGATCTGCGAACGTCAACGCCTTTTGATAAAATGGTAAGCTTTTCGCATGCCGTTCGTGATTTGGCCGTCGATGGCTTTATTGCCACGCAGCGCGCTTATTTGGATCAAGATGTGCGCCGAGTGAATTATCTTTCCATGGAATATTTGATTGGAAAAATGTGCGAAAACAATGTGTTGGCTTTAGGGATTCGTGATGTGGCTTGTGATGCATTAAAAGCACTCGATATTTCGATTGAAGAAATCGTAAAATTAGATGTTGAAGCGGGGCTTGGCAACGGTGGGTTGGGGCGTTTGGCAGCGTGTTATCTTGATTCGCTCGCAACAATGGAGTTGCCGGCATATGGTTATGGCATCCGTTATGAGCATGGAATTTTTCAGCAAGAATTTGAAAATGGGTGGCAACGTGAACGCCCCGACGATTGGCTTCGAAAAGGATACCCTTGGGAGCTTATTCGTCCTGAATATACGTTGCCGGTTTGTGTGTATGGGCGTGTTGTAAAAAGTTTTGTGCCGGGGCGTGGAGAAATCGACGTCTGGCAAGATTGGCAAATGTTTGAAGCGGTTCCGTACGATGTGCCTATTATTGGATATGGCGTGAATACCGTTAATTTACTTCGCCTTTGGAAATCTCAACCGGCCGAGGGATTCCGTCTTGATATCTTTAACCAAGGCGATTATGTACGTGCCGTGGAAGAGAAAAACTGGGCGGAAAATGTTACAAAAGTACTTTATCCTTCTGACTTTACTTATGCCGGAAAAGAACTCCGTTTGATTCAAGAATATTTTCTCGCCTCGTGTTCGGTGCGCGATATTATTCGTCGTTACAAAAAGAAACATGCTGATTTTAGCCAGTTTGCAGAAAAGAATGTGATTCAACTTAATGATACGCATCCTACCCTTGCGATTGTTGAATTAATGCGTGTCTTGTATGACGAAGAAAATCTCTCTTGGGATGAGGCCTGGGAAATCACGACGAATACATTTTGTTATACAAATCATACGTTACTTGCTGAGGCTCTCGAAAAATGGAGCGTGGATCTGCTTCAACGGGTATTGCCTAGACACACGCAATTGATTTTTGAAATTAATCTGCGCTTCCTTCAAAAAATAGAGGTCGAATATCAGGGTGATCTTGATTTGATGCGGGATCTTTCGGTGGTGGAAGAGGGCGCCGTTAAACAGATTCGAATGGCAAATCTCTGTGTGATTTCGAGTAATAAGGTTAATGGGGTTTCTGCGCTTCATTCTGAGTTGCTTCGAACTCAGACCATGCCTAACTTTAATAAGGTTTTTCCTGGAAAATTCTGTAATGTTACCAATGGCATTACGCATCGTCGGTGGTTGATTAAATCGAATCCCGAACTCTCGGATCTCATTACCGAAAAAACAGATGATGGATGGAAAAAGGATCTTTCGTTGCTCTCGAAATTTGAATCTTTTGCCACCGATTCAGATGTGCAAAAACGCTTTATGCACATTAAGAAGGAAAAGAAAAAAGCGTTGTGTGAAACGATTTTGAAACTCGTTGGAGAAGAGGTGAGTCCCGATTCGATCTTTGATGTGCAGATCAAGCGCTTGCATATGTACAAACGTCAGTTGCTGAATGCTATGCATATTATTTATCTCTATCAAAAAATCAAAGCCGATCCCTCGGCATCTGTTCAGCCTCGAACCTTTATTTTTGCTGCGAAAGCTGCACCGGCTTATTTGATTGCTAAATCGGTAATCAAATTAATCAACACCATGGCGGATGTTATTAATCATGATCCCGACGTGGCAGGACGACTTAAAGTGGTTTTCTTGCCCGACTACAACGTCTCGTTGGCAGAAAAAATTATTCCTGCTGCCGATATATCGGAGCAAATTTCGACGGCCGGACTCGAAGCTTCGGGTACAGGAAATATGAAGCTTTCGCTTAATGGTGCTCTTACGGTAGGAACGTGGGACGGTGCAAATATTGAGATTGCTCAACACGTGGGTGAAGAGAATATTTTCATTTTTGGTAATCGTACCGAAGATCTCGATCAACTTCGTGCAACAGGATATCAACCGCGTTCGTATATAGAAAAATCAGAGCCTCTTCAAAAGGTTTTGGATGCCTTGCGAGATAATCATTTTGATCCTTCCCAGCCCGATCTCTTTAAGGATCTCTACAACGATTTGGTCGAACATGGAGATCACTATTTCTATCTTGCCGATTTTGAATCCTACGTTGCTTGTCAGAAGAATGTTGAAGAGTTGTATGCGGATTCCTCGGCGTGGGCAGAAAAAGCGATTTTAAATGTGGCGCGAATGGGGTGGTTTTCCTCAGATCGTTCTATTCAAGATTATTGTGATGAGATTTGGCATCTTGAAAAGGTGCCGGTTGAATTAACCGATAAATTGGACTAAAAGAGATGAAAGAGATTGCCATTAAACAAATTAATTTGATTATCGCTTTATTGGCTGTCTTGGTTGTTTTAGCTGTAGCTACGGCGCTGACGGCAGCAAAATCTGTTTTGATTCCATTAATGATTGCGTGGTTGTTCTCGTATATTTGTGGTCCTGTTGTGACCTTTTTTGTTCATAAAAGAGTCCCGTTAAGTATTTCTGTTTTTGTTGTGCTTTTATTGGTTGTTTCCGTCTGTTATTTGGGAGGAATGTTTATTTCGGCACGGGTTCGATCGGTTCTTGAAGAGTCGCCACAAATCCTTTCTCAGTTGAATACAATTTATACAGATATCCTTTCTAACTTTAATATTTCAGAAGATTTTTTTAAGGAGATCAATTGGTTGGAAAAATTGGGTCCTCGTTTAGCCACGCTCTCGGGATCGGTGGCGGTTTTTATGGCAGGATTTGCTGGGAATCTTTTGCTTATTCTCATCTTTTTGGTCTTTATGTTGTTAGGTAAACCTTATTTTAAATACAAGGTAGCGCGTGCATTTCCTTCGGATAAAGCGATCCAATTTACTGAAATTACTACAGATATTTCGCATCAAATCGGAAAGTATCTTTCGATTAAAGTAGCGATTAGTTCGGTTACAGGTTTGCTGGTTTGGCTGGTTCTTTCGTTGTTGCATGTAAAGTTTGCGCTTACGTGGGGTGCCTTGGCTTTTCTTCTTAATTTTATTCCGAGTATTGGATCCATTATTGCCTCCATTCCTCCTATTTTACTTGCGGTGGTTCAATTTTATCCTACGGCCACAACCCCCAATCCCTCTTGGATGTTGGTTCCCATTCTTACTGCGGTAGCTTTACTCACGATTCAAATGATTATGGGCAATGTGATTGAACCAAAAATTATGGGAGAAAATTTAAACCTGAGTCCTGTTGTTATTTTGCTCTCTTTGGTCTTTTTTGGTTGGCTTTGGGGAATTGTGGGGGCACTACTTTCTGTCCCAATTGCTGCTTCCATTAAGATTGTTTGTGAAAATATTGGCGGGCTTCGAGGAATTGGTGTCATGATGGGCGATGGAAGAGTTTGTATGGACGAAGCGCTAGACAAAGAGTTGAAAAATGTGGAGTCGAAAGCTCATTCGGATTCCTCAAAAAAATAAGAGAGAAGAAAGATCATGCAACTACCTGATATTTTTGAACGTCCAGAAGTTGACGCTTTAATAAAATGGGCGCTTGAAGAAGATCTTGGCGAAGCCTATTTAGATGTAACGTCAGATGCCTTGATTCCGCTTGAGGAGCAGGCAGAAGCTCATCTGGTTGCGCGTGAAGATTGTGCCCTTGCAGGTGTGCTTGTGGCTCAAAAAGTATTTCAATTGCTTGATGAAACCCTTAAATGTGAAGTGGTTCATTCTGATGGCGAGATAGTTGACGGGGGAACAACGGTACTTATTATTCGCGGATCTGCACAAAAGATACTTACAGCCGAACGAACCGCTCTTAATTTTATTCAGCGAATGAGTGGGGTTTCAACCACTACGGCTCAATATGTGAAAGCGATAAACAATCTAGATGTGATGTTGTTAGATACTCGAAAAACAACACCTGCACTACGTCCCTTTGAAAAATATGCAGTGCTTTGTGGTGGAGGAACCAACCATCGGTACGGACTTTTTGATGCTGTGCTTATTAAAGATAACCATCTTGCATCTTGGAAAAAAAAGCACGGGACAGGAGTTGATGCAGCCGTTGCTGAGGCTCGAAAAAAATATCCTGCGCTTAAAATTGAAGTAGAGGTGGACACCATTGAACAACTCAAAGAGGCGCTTGAAACGCGTCCAGATTGGGTTTTGCTAGACAATATGTCGTTGTCTACTTTGCGGGAATGCGTGGCTCTTTGTGCGGGGATTTGTAAAACCGAAGCTTCGGGAGGGGTTAATCTACAAACGATTGGTGCAATAGCCCAAACGGGGGTAGATGCAATTTCGGTTGGTGCCTTGACTCATTCAGCAGGTTCCATCGATCTTGCTTTGGATTTTGTTTAGTCTGAGGAAGATAAAAAACAGCCGCCTGTTTCGGATTGTTGTTGGCCATTTTTAAACGTAAAAACACCATTCACCCAAAGATGTTCGAGGCCACTTGCAAGTTGATGCGGATTGGCATAGGTGCTGTTTTCTTTTATTTTATCCCGATCAAAAACAGCGATATCTGCAAAAAAACCTTCTTTGAGTTGTCCGCGTTTTTGTAAATGAAATTGTTGGGCAGGTAGAGCTGTCATTTTTCGAATCGCTTCAGGAAGCGGAACGGTTTTTTGATCCAATGCGGCACGTAAAAAACGAATGTGACTCCCGTAAGCGCGGGGGTGGGGATGGTCGGTCGATAAGATGCCCGTGGGCGCTCGTAACGAAGCATCCGAGCCAATGGAAACCCAAGGTTCCTCCAAAACTTTCCATAGATTTTTTTCTGACATGCTAAAGAAAATACCGCCCGTTTTTAGTTCGTCGCTCAGGATTAAATGTAAAAAGGCATCTACCTTTTCCATCTGTAATATCTGGGCAATTTCTGGCAAGTATTTCCCCTTAAAAGAATCAAACTGAGTGGAGCCAATCATAACATTATCCCAATAATCGCAGGGGTTTTGTTGTAATTCTTCCCGAATTTTTTGCTTCTGTTTTGGGTCTTGAAGACGTTTTAGAATCGCGGATCGACCGCCGTAAGAAGCCCATTTTGGAAGTAAAATATCTAGATCGGTTGAGCCAGCAGTGTAGGGATATCGGTCTGAACTGGCGCCAGCTACTCGTACTTTTTGTAGGGCGGGTTCAAGCAAATCCCAGTTGCTTTTTCCGGAAGCTTTTAGATGGGAAATGTGCAGGCGAACGCCCGATTGTTCTGCAATCTGAATAGATTCATCGATTGCATTTAAAAGCGCGCTGGACTCTGATCGCATATGTGTGGTGTAGATTCCTTCTTTTTTTGCAACAACACGGCAGAGTTTAATCAGCTCCTCGCGCGGAACCGCCGAGCCTGGTGGATAAGCTAATCCCGAGCTAAGTCCGATGGCGCCCTCTTCGAGCCCCTGTTCAAGTTGCTTTTCCATCTTCTTTTGTTCGTTAGAATTAGCCCCGCGTGGCTCATATCCACAAATTCCTGCGTGCAAGGTGTTGTGTCCAATCAAAAGGGCTATATTTATGGCGGGGTGCACCTCGTCAACCCGTCTGCGATATTGCGCCACAGTCTTCCATGCTTTTGGATAATCCTTTGATTCCCAATCAGCAGGCAAACGATATTCTCCCAATAAAGGAGCCGCAGAAGCACCACAATTCCCACAAATTTCTGTCGTAATGCCTTGGAAAATTTTAGATTTCGCAGAGGGTTCAATTAAAATAAAGGTGTCGGAATGCGTGTGTGAATCAATAAACCCAGGGCAGACCAGCTTTCCTTTTGCATTAATGGTCTCAGTACTTTCGATATTTGATAAATCGCCTATTGCTACAATTTTATCTCCACAAATCCCAATATCATCGATTCGTTCAGGATCACCCGAACCATCGAATAAAGTGCCACCACAGATTTTCATCGTTAATTTCATAAAGAACAGCGTACTGTTCTGTGCGAAAAAGGGAAAATAAATAAACGGAATTATTGGGTTGTACTGAGTTTTTCTGATTTTTTTAATAAAAAAACTATGACCCAGGCACAAAAAAATACTTGACTATGGAGCCCTGAAAGAACTTGTTTAGTAGGTGTGGGTTTTGGGGGATTATTGGGGATTCGGTTTAAATTAAAAAATCTGGGGTAGTAAAGCCATTGACTTAAAAAAGGGCAATCTTTACTCTGTGGGGCTATTTTTTAGGAGAAAAGTATGAGCGAAAAATTATTGGAAAACGAATATCGCCAACAACGCATTGAGAATATGCAACAACTTGAAGCAGCAGGACAAAATCCTTTTGGTAAAGCTTTTGATCGAACGGAGCGTTTAGACCGAATCGTAGAGCAATTCGAGCTTGGGAAAAAAGTGAAGGTGTGCGGTCGAATTGTGGCGATGCGAAAAATGGGAAAGATGGCTTTTGTGCATATTTCGGATGGGTCGGCCAAGTTTCAATTAATGGTGAAGAAAGATTTGATTGGTGAAGAGTCCTTTGCCTCATTTAAATTGCTGGATATTGGTGATATTATTGGGGTGGAAGGCGAAGAGTTTTTAACTAGAACGGAAGAAAAAACGGTGCGTGTCTCGGATTGGATGCTCCTTTCAAAAGCGCTCTTGCCGTTGCCTGAAAAATTTCATGGACTAACCGATGTGGAAACTCGATACCGTCAACGATCGCTCGATTTAATCTCGAATCCCGAGGTGATGGATCTATTTAAAAAACGGACGTTGGTTTTGCGCGAGATTCGACGGTTTTTAGATGACCGTGATTTTTTTGAAGTAGAAACTCCGATGCTTCAGCAGATTGCAGGGGGTGCAGCAGCAAAGCCTTTTAAAGCACACTACAATGCATTGAATGTGGATGTGTTTATGCGAATTGCTCCCGAATTATATTTGAAACGTCTGATCGTTGGTGGAATGGATCGAGTTTACGAAATGAATCGAAATTTTCGAAACGAAGGGCTGGATCGAACGCATAATCCAGAGTTTACTTGTTTGGAAATCTATCAATCGTACGGCGATATGCGCACGATGCAGGAGTTGATTCAAAGCCTTTTTGTTCATCTGGCACAAACCATTTTTAATAAAATAGAATTTGAGTGGATGGAACATACCATCTCTTTACAAACGCCTTGGAAAGAGATTTCGTATCACGATTTGATTCAAGAGCATCTTGGAAACGATTGGTTTGAAACAGATGTGGATGGAGCGCGTGAAAAGGCCAAACAACTTGATGTTCATATTGAAGAGGGGATGACTTTCAAACAAATTACACATGAGATATACGACAAAACAATTGAAGGCACCTTAATTCAACCCACTTTTGTTACTCGTTTGCCTGTAGAATTAGTTCCGTTAGCAAATAATTGCACGGATAACGATGAGCTCGTAGATGTTTTTGAGCTGATTATTGGTGGTAAAGAGATTGCTCCTGCGTATTCCGAGTTGAATAATCCTATTGAACAACGAAAACGTTTTGAAGAACAAGCGGGTGGAGATGCCTCAAAAGTAGATGAAGATTTTCTTTTGGCGCTTGAATATGCCATGCCTCCAACGGGTGGAATGGGAATTGGAATTGACCGGCTCTTGATGCTTCTAACTGGAGCGGATGCTATTCGTGATGTTATTTTATTCCCACAATTAAAACCACGTGCATAAAGATGAATGCAGACGGGGGCATTACATTTGCCGGCGCGCCATATGTTAATTCGCTTCCGCTAATGCATTATCTAGCGGATGAATCGGAGGTGACGGTGTTGTACGACCATCCCTCCGCATTGGCAAGCTATCTTGAAAAAGGGGTGGCTGATGTGGCGCTTGTTCCCGTGGTTCAATGGTTTAATCATCCTGAGTGGACCCGAATTAAAGGACTAGGTATTGCAAGCTCTGGTCCAGTTCGTAGCGTGCTTTTGCGTTGCAATGTTCCGCCTGAGCAAATCAAAACCATTGCATACGACTCCGCCTCCAATACCTCCAACCGATTGGCTCAATGGATTTTGAAAAAACGATTTGGCGTGGTTCCAACCCAAGCATCGGTTTTATTAGCCGATGCGGAAGTTGTGATTGGAGATCGTGCATTGAATGTGTCTGAGGCTACTTTTGGGAATATCGATCTTGCGCAAGCCTGGAACGAATTAACCCACCTTCCATTTGTCTTTGCAGTTTGGGCGGTACGAAAAACAAATCCAAATTTGAAGCACATTTCACAGGTTGCACATGCGGCTTGTGCACAAGGATTGAATTCGCTTAATACAATTGCAAAAATACAAGCAAGCCGATCTACGCATTCTGTAGATTTTTGGATGGATTATTTAAGTTCTTGTATTCGGTACACATTGACAAACGCCGACGAAGAAGCAATAGCGTACTTTAGAAAAATAGAGGAAGAAGACGCTTAAAAATCGTATCCAATTCCTGCAATAATAGTCACATCGTTATGGTCGATATCGGAAGAAGCTACAATGTTATCGTATTCATCTCGCAACTCAATAGAAAGGGAGAGGTGGTCATTCATTTTGCTTTTTAATCCGGTTACTAATAAACCACTTCCATTATCTGTGTTTTCAACATCTGCACTATATTCAATAGAAAAATAGTAGGACGCATTATCGGTGAAATTCCAAACAAAATGATTGGCGACTCGACATTCAGCAAAGGTTTCTTCGGTTGATGAAGTACGTTCATACACCGCATTTAAGCCGACACCTAAATCAAGCGTCATTTTTTTATTTCGCACAAAATAGTATCCCACATTTGGACCTGTTTTTAATCGAGTTCGGATTTGTTTCATGGAATCTGTGTAGCCTTCAGCAAACCATCCTCCAAAAAAATCACTTTCTCCAAAAAGATGGCGATAGTCACTTTGAGTTCGGACTTGTCCCTCTGTTTGTTCTCCATCTGTTTTTCCGTATTCGGCATATAATAGATTGTTCCAGTCGTGGGTTGGTGCTTTTTGATTGGCTTTTATATTTAGGGTAAATAAGGTTTGGTCCGTATTTCCTGATTTATATGTAGCTCCTAAAGTAATGCTACTTTTCCACGTTGTGTTGGTAATTGAATCTTCAGAAAAACCTACGAATGGGATGGCAATCAATAATAATAAAAAAGTTTTTTTCATCTAAATGTGTTCCTTGTTTTTTTATGAGATTAAACGAACGGAGAAGGAAAACTAAATGACCTGGTCCGAAAAATACATCTTTTTTTATAAAAATTAAAAGGAGATTTGTACAAGGAGTGTTTGCCTCTAAACTAATCTGCGGGCAGTTCCTCTAATGTAGCACGGGCTCGTTTTTTTTCTGCATCAAGATGAGGCGGAATTCTTTCTTGGATCCATCGGGCAAGATCTTTGGCGTCCGCCCCTTTAAGAAATAGATCGCTTCTATGGTTAGGAACTTGTTTTAAATGGCTTTTATGTGCAAATCCCACCTTGGCGAGGGGTGTTTTTCCCGACATAAAAACAAGAATATATTCTCCGCCACATCGACATGAGATTGGTAAGAGGTCTTGATCAAAAGCAACGACCATATGTTGTTTAAAAAAAGCGACATCTTTGGGTTTGTTCACTAAAAATAATTGTCCGTTTGGATGTGATTTTTTAATGGAATCGTTTTGTTGCGCTAAATAGATTAATTCTGGATCACAAACAATAATGCTATCTGTTTTTTCTACCAATGAGGCAAGAGCACGTTGACTTCTAATAAAGGGGATAAATTTTGCCAAGAAAAGAAGTCCGGTTATACAAAGTAGGATGAGAAGTAGTTTTTTCATGGGGTGTTGTTTTGTTGAAAAGGGTAGAGTTTATTTTTATATAGAAAAGGATTTTTTTGCTGATTTTTCATCTCTTTTTCTAATTGGTCAATAAGAGTCCGCGTGGTATTTAAAATGGTTTTTGGTTCGGTGGGTTCGTCGTAGTGGGTGGTGAATCGGTACGCTTCGCAGCGGTTAAAGAGGGTTTTTAGTTCTTCGGTTAAGATTGGATCGATCTCCATTTTTAGAAGATGGGTTTGAATCTCTCGGAAGGTAAGGGCATCGGCATTAAATCCAAAACGGTTGGAAAAATAGGAACGTAAAGCATAGTCGAGTTGAATATAGAGTGCTCTTTTTTTTGCCTCTTTTTGTTCTATTTTTAGTGTGGTGCTTTTGAAGGTTTTATAGGCTTTTTCGGCGCGCACTTTTTTTCTAATGCGTTGTTTTCTTTTTTGTATGTATTTACGGAGTAGCCAGATAAATCCAAAAAGAAGAGCAAGGGAAGTGAAGATAAGAAGAATACGACAGGCGAAACAAAAGGGATTCGATGTGGTGGCATCGGTGTTTTGGAAGACTTCAATTTTTTCTGCGGGGAGTACTTTTATTTTTATGGGCGCAGATTTTGCAATCACGTATTTGTTGGATGTGGGGCTAAAGTAGGCGAGTTGCAGGGCGGGGATTTCTGTAAGGTTGGTGGAGAGCGGGCGGATGGTTTGGGTGTAGATTTTGTTCGTTGTGGTGAGTTGGGGTAGGGCGCGTTCGGCGGGGATTTCAAAATGGGTCAACAGTGCGGGCTGATGGTGAAGGGATGGGAACGTGATGTTTTCCATAACCTGTTTTGCCTGAATTTTTATGGTAAGGGTAATGGGTTCGCCTAGGTGAACTTGAAGGGGAGCTGCGGAAATGGAGAAGGTGTAGTCGCCGATCATTCCTTGAAAAAGGTCGGGACGATTTGCTGTGGGGAGTGGTTTTACATGAAGAATGGGGGATTGAGATAGGGCATAAATTCGGATCCATTTTTTGGATGTAATGTTCCGATCAAAAAAGGTGTTGTTAAAATAGGCTGGATATTGAAAGGCCGAATAATTTCGTCTTCTTTTGTTGTTCCAATCTTTTTGGGCGGCACAAAGGATACTCGCACGAGGTAGGATGATTTTACCTGTTTTTTGGGGCGTGAGAAGAAGGGAGAACCGAAGGGTTTGATGTTTTTTGTTCTCTTTTTTATAGGTTTTTCGTGTGGCTAAGATTCGGGTGCCTTGAACGGGTAATCCTGTTGTGCTTTTCTTATTTTCGACTTTAGGTTGATAGCGATTTTGGATTTTAAAGCGCGGGTCGTTAAAATAGGGGAAATTAAAATCAACGGATTTAATGGCGGTAAAGGGATAGGTTGAATCCCAGGTGGTTGTAAGTAAAATGGGTTCACCTTGATAAACCGTTTGTTTGGACAGGGTAAGTTTGAGCGACATCTTATCGCTTTTTTTAGGTGTTTTAACCGAGATGGAGACGGGTTTGCTTTTTACGGTTTTATTTTTTGAAGAGAAGGTTAGGGCGGGGATTTTTTGATGTCCCTCTTTTTTTGCGCGGAATGCGTAACGTAAAAGGTAGGTGTTTGTGGTTTGGGTTAAGGTGAGTGGTTTTATTTGCGTGACGTGAAAGTTGGAAAGATCTTTTGGTTGGGGTGAAATGGATGTCACGGGCATATTTATTAAGACGTCTACAAAAAAGACTTGGCCTAAAAAAACCTCTTTTTGAGAGGGGGTTACTTGGGCAAAAAGCGATGGCTTGGGGGAATCGGCAAAGATTCCAACAAGATGTATTAAGCTAAATAGAAAAATGATCCAGGTTTTTTTCATATTCATTACCAGTCCTTATCGACGGGTTTATAGTGTCCCGCTCGTTTACTTTTACGTCGTTGATTGTTCCGAACTTCTTCATTTAAAATATCTTTTTCTGAGCGATTGGGTGGGGGGAGCCCGCGCAATTCGTCGTACATCGAAAAGTCATCGCTTCGTTTTCCATCTTTATAGGTTTTTTTATTAGATTCTGTTTCATCATTTTCATCAGATGGTTCTTCTCCGTCATCTTGATTTTCTGATTGAGGGTCGTCGGGCAAAGATTGAAGTGCGGCTTGTAGTTCGCCTAGTGCAACTCCGAAGTTTTTTCCTTCCATTGCTTTTGCTGCGTTTTGGGTGTGGAGTAAGCAGGGTTGTAGTGGTGGAATTAGATGCGTGTTTAGTTGAGGTAGGGTGGCGAGTCCAGAATCTTTTATTTTTTTTGTTAAATCGCGGGTTTCGTTTAGGAGTGTTTGTTGTTCGGAATCGTGTTGGTTGGTTTGTATGAGATGGGTCTGTTTTTTGATCAGTTTTTTTAAGATTTCTCTAATTTCCTGAATAAGGCGGTTTTGTTTTTGTTTGTTTTTGTTTTTTTTCTGAATCTCTTTTTTTAGTCGATCCAAGAGAAGGCCGGTAATGTTAAGATTATATTTAGCATCGGAGAAATCGGGTTGAGAAAGAAGGGCTTGTTTGTAGAGTTGTTGGGCTTGTTGAACAAAGCGGGATGAAATTTCTGGATTTTCTGGCGGGATTTGTTCACTCAATTTGATGAGACAATTGCCCATATTGTACCAAGCAGTGCTTTGTAGTTTCGTGTTTTGCGTTAATGCGGCGGCTTGTTCGTATGTGTTAATGGAGTCGGAGAAATTTCCTGTTCGGTAGAGGGCATTGGCTAGATTATATTGTATTTCGGCGAAGGTTGGGTCTTCTTCGCTTGCGGCTTGATAGGCCGAGATGGCTTCTTTGTACTGACCTGCTGCGAGGGCTTTGTTTCCTTTTAAAAAGAGTCGTTTGGGCGAGGCGGTTGCAGTAAGGGCAAGCCAAAATGAGATCGAGAAAAATAAGATGGTTTTAATCGGCTTCATTTCATTGTCCTACGTTGAAATCCTATTAAAAGCAAAATGGCGATAATCAGAAAAAAGTGGAATCGTTCTTCGTAGTGATCTCGGAACTGTTTTTTTTGGTTGCTTCGTTGTACGTGTTGCATAATTTGTTGATAGATTTCCCGCAGGTCGAAGTGGTTATCTGCCACCTCATAATAGATGCCGTCGGAAGTGGCCTTTGCCATTTTATGTAGAAGTTCACTGTGTAAACGGGTCCAAACTTCTACATTTTTGTGTTTCATAAAATGGTTTTTATCAACACGGATTCGCTTTCCTTTGAGGCGGTTTCCAATGCCAATAATAATTAATCGCCCGCCTGCTTGATCAAATTGTTTGGCGATTTTAATCTCTTCTTCTTGGGAGGTCATATCTTCGCCGTCGGTAATTAAAATAAGATCAATTAATCCTGCTTTATCTGGCTCCATTAATCGTTGGATTATTTTATCAATAGCCGAAGGAATATAGGTTCCTCCCAGCGGGACACTTTCGGTCGATGTTTGGCGTAAAGCCATTCGAAAGTAGTCGTAATCTTTGGTTAATGGGCAACGGATTTCGGTTGATCCAGCAAAGAGGACCAGTGCGATACGGTCGGAAGTTAAGCCTTCTACACAATCTAGAATGGCTGTTTTTGCGCGCTCCAATCGATTGGGATGTAAATCTGTTGCGAGCATACTTTGAGAAACATCGAGCAAGAAAATTACATCGCGACTCTCTTCGATTAACAACTGTTTTTTGCTGCTCCAAGAAGGGCGCGCAAGGGCCAAAATAATAAGAAATAGCGCCACACAAAATGTGACCGACTCGCGTCGGCGACGATATTTTTTTACATTGGCACCAAAGGCGCGGAGTGCCTGGACTCGTTTGTGGTCTGCCCAAATAAAGAGCAGTATAAATAGAGGAATAAGAGCGAGCGCCCATAATAGGTGTGGATAAACGAAGTAGACCATTATGGAATCCTCCGTAGCCACGTGGAAAGCAGGATTGCGCGGAGCATTAAAAGAAGGAGCGCAAGAATGGTGAAGGGCATAAATAGATCGGTGTAGGTGTAGAAGCGTTCGGTTTGAATTTTGGTTTTTTCCATTTCGTCAATTTCGTGATAAATATCGTTTAACGATTCGTCGTTTGTTGCTTGTCGGAAAATACCGCCCGTAACTTCGGCCATTCGCGCTAAAATTTGCACGGAAATGGAATCCTGTTTTTTTACTTTTACGGGACCGTTTGGTGTTTTAATTATTTTTGTTTCAGGAGGATCGGTAATTGCAATTGTATGAAGACGGATGCCCCATTTTTTGGCTAAAGCGGCGGCTTCCATCGGTAGGTGTCGACCGCAGTTGTTGTCGCCGTCGGTGAGTAGAATAATCACTTTGCTTTTGATGGTGTAATCGCTTTTCTTTTTTTGGTCTTGATAGCGTTCTTCCGTTGTTTTTAAGCGAGCAGCAGCCAGCGCTATGGCATCGCCAAAGGCGGTTCCATCTTCATTTTCTCGCTCTTCAATGGCAAGATCTTTAATAAAAAACTGTAAGGAGTCGTGACTTAACGTCATGGGGCAAATGGTGTCGGCAAAGCGGGCAAAAGTGATTAATCCAATGAGATCGTTTGGACGGTTTTTTACAAATTTTTCAAGGACTTTTTTGCTGACTTCAATACGGCTTAATGTGTTGGAATCTACAGGGATATCGGTGTTCATCGAGGTGGAAATATCAACCACTAGTTCAATAGCAACGCCTTCGCGCGGAATGCTTTC
>Ga0256827_10000776_pt1 | contig 20128 bp, 19 predicted proteins | sample CV84metaG_FD_185977 | JGI IMG/M metagenome (GOLD analysis project Ga0256827, IMG submission 185977) | Hydrothermal vent microbial communities from East Pacific Rise, Pacific Ocean - CV84 | ecosystem: Environmental > Aquatic > Marine > Hydrothermal vents | place: Pacific Ocean: East Pacific Rise... | reverse complement strand
CACATTAACCAAATTTTCTTTTGAAGGAATTACCACTCCATCTTTAACGGTAATTTCACTTCTATTAAAAATACTACAACTACTTATAATAAATACAGGAATAATTAATACTAATAGTTTTCTCATGTCGCCAGTTTTTAATTTACTTTGTACAAATTTAAATAAAAATAGTATTGATACATATATGATTTAGAATTATTTTCATTTTTAATCATAAATTAAATACAGTCAGTGAATTAATTTATTATCTCAGATTGAATACCAACAGCAATTTTAATTCCTAATTCGTTACAAAGCTTAAGAATTTCTTTAATAACCAAATGCCTATTTTCTAGTTCTTCTTTTCTATTATTTACATTGAAAGAAATACTTATAAATATTTCAATACCATAAACTCCAAAATCGTTCATATATATTCTTGTTACATCCTCTTTTATTGTTTCAAGATTATTTATTATTTGAGTTGCTTTTGTTGTTAATTCTTCGATTTTTTCAATTGAAGTATCGTACGATATCAAAAATTTTGATTTATATCTTCTAAATTTTCGACGTCCAAGATTATCTATATTATTATCAGCTAACCTACCATTTGGGATAGTAGCCAAAGAGTTAAGAGGTGTTCTTATTTTTGTAGTTCGAAGCCCAACCTCTTCAACAGTTCCTCTAATTTCATCATTTACAATATAATCACCTACAGAAAATGGTTTGTCTGTAAAAATCATTATAGAGCCAAAGAAGTTTTTTATGGTATCTTGAGCACCAAGTGCAAGAGCAAAACCTCCAATAGACAAGCCTGCAAGTACATTTATTAAATTATATTCTAATTCTTTAATAATAAATAATGCACTGGCAATTATTACAATACTTTTTATTAATAAAGTTACAAATATTACAATACCTACTTTACTATTAATACTATCTTTTGTAGTAATTATTTTTGCTAGATTTATAATATTTAAACTTAATATTGTACCAAATAATATTGTAAGTATGCTTATTGCTTTATGTATTATGTGTATGTAATCAACATTAATTTTTATTGAAGGAACATATTGTTGTATAGTAATAAAATACATAATGTAAATCAATGATTTAACTATTTTAGTTATTGATTTACTATATGGTTCATTTTTAATATATTTTTTAATTAAAAACTTTATAAAAACATTTATCACAAATAAGAATATAAATATTATTGTGAAATATAAATCATATATAACTGCCATAATCTTAAATCAAAAATATATTTAGTATTATTATTTCCTGCCAATGCTTTAAAATGGTCTGAAAAACTAAAAATTTCTTCTGCATCATTAGAATACATATCTCGATGCACACTATTTATTAATTCGGATGTTGCCCTAGAGTAATACCAACTATCCCCTATCTTCTCTAAATATAACTCCTTAAACTTTTTATTTGGGAAATAAATATGTTTGTTAGATACACTATCAATATAATTTGAGTCTGTTGATAATTCATTAATATTAAATACCTCAACATCTGCACCTAAATATATTTGATATAATTTTATGGCTAAATCTATTGCATTTGCAGTATCTGCCGGACCGAAATTTATTGTTTTTGATGCTAGATATGGATTATATAAAGAATCGCTTAAAAATAATAAATGACTAATTATTGTATTGTATGGTGTTGAAAGATTTAACTCTGTAATTGTATCTAAATTAGTTTGTTCTTCGTTTTTTTGCTTAGAATCTTGATAACAAATATTAGAGTTTTTGTTTGAAAAATTATTTTGTTGATTTTTTACTGGTTCATTCCCGAATTTTCTATTATTACTTGATAAAATCTCATTAATAGAAGGTATTTTTTGTTTTTTTGCACCTATAAAATAAGAATTGAAAATATTATTTATATTATCAACTGTTTCTGGCGAATAAACCCATTTTTTATTTATTCTAACTAAGTATATTTGTGGAATATCGCTAAACAAAATAAACTTCTTCTTTCCCAAAAAGCCTCCTTTTCTATTAGGAATATCATTAATTTCTAAACCATGTTTTATAATTATATCTTTTAATTTAGAAACTAAAACTTTTTTTTGTTGTATAGTTTTATTTCCTCCTAAAGTATATGCTGCTATAATTGGTTTATAGTTATTAGGTTTAAGAAAATTAAGATGAGATTCAACAGTTTCTCTTGGTGTTGAATTTTTAAATTCTATTGTCTCTTGTGCGTTTATTAATAATGAAACTTGAAATAAAACTAATGCTATTATTAATCTTTTTACTACCATTTTATTCTTAATTTTTGTTAATATATTTACCCAAAATAAAAGCTATTATTAAAGCCAAATACAGCTGAGAGATTACCCCAAAAAATATACTTAAAGAACGTGCTGCAGGACTAACAGGTGTAATTTCGCCATACCCTATAGTCGATACAGTTATATAGCTGTAATACATAATATCACTATATTTTTCGGTATTAGTTTGGTTTCCAAACGATATTGCATCTGGATTATGAGCTATTACTATTAGGTTTAAAAAAAACAATATTACTCCTAAGAGTAAATAGCCGCATATTGTTTCTATAATAACTCGTGTTGTAACATATTTACTTTTTACAATTTGATAAATCATCAGTCCGGTAACAAATAACAAAACCATAGTAGAAAAAGTATATGCTACATATTTAACTATATTAATTTCCGTAAAATAATTTGCCCAAATTGTTGAAATAGAAATAAGCAAAACATATCTAAGAAAGTTTGTTTTTTTCCCTATTATTGAAAATATTGAAAGTAACATAACTGAGTAAGATATTTCGAATAAAACTGTCTTAATATTATTTCCTGTTAATATTGGCACAATAAAAGAAAAAATTAATATACTTATTAATAAATATATACTTTTTGGTATTTTTTTTATTATTTTTTCCATATTAAAAATTTAAAGAGTATCCAATAAACAAACCTAATGATTTTATTGTATAAATCATATTTTTATTGTTAATTCCCACATATTTATATATATCAGCATAACTGCAATTATTATATTCTGAATTGTTATTTTTTTCACCATACGAATATTGAACTCCTAAAATAAACTGAGAACTTTTATACGTAAAATTTGAACCTATAGTAAAGTGATACAAATCATTATGCACATTCTGTATTTCGTTAATATTATCAAAACCACCTGTATTTGAAACTTCATACGCATTGAAATCAGTTCTAAAACCAAGTATTAAATCTAAATTTTCACGAAGTAATCGCTTATAACCTATTGCATAATTTATTATACTTTTTGTACCATATTTATATGATGTAAAATTTGACCCCTCTGTATATTCATACTCTTTACGTTTAATAGCTTTTTTACCGTCAACCATATAATATGTCGATATTTTATTAAAATACTCAAAAGTAAAATATAATTGAGATTTGCTATTATTAAAATGATAAACACCTCCTAATGCTATAGAAAAAGGGTCTTTTAATTGAACAACCCTATAAGCTGTATTCTCATGTATTATTACGTTATTACTCAAACTTGTATCTGTATTATCAATATAAGTATATCTACGTTTCACATCTCCGTTACCAAATAATTTTAACGATGGAAGTGTTACATTTACACCTATAGATAAATGCTTTATTTTATACCTAGCCCCGATTTTACCACTCAATCTCACATCATACAAAATTATTCTTTCCGAATTATCAGTAATAACACTTTTACTTGAGCCATCTAAATAAGCTATGTAATACTGATAAACAGAATATAATAGATTTTTTACTGATATAAATCCGCTCATACCTATACTAAATTTATTATTTATTTGATACGATGCACCAATACCTCCCCAATAATCATTATACTCATTAAAATAATCATAACTATTTTTTACTGATACTTTTTGTGTGTTTGCAATTATCATTTCCGAAACTTTGTCTGTATAAGCACTTATTGATTTATATTCAGAACCTTTAGTAAATATAGCAAACTGATAACTCAATTTTCTATTTTTTTTAGAACGATATATATAAGACACGAATCTTGGCTGAACCCTAAAACTTAAATTATTAATATTTTCTTTATCACCAATAATATTTTTATATGATTCACTACTTAATTTAAAAAGATTAACATTAAGCATAATTTTCTTTTCTTCAATTTCTGAAATTCCTGCAGGATTATAATATAAAGAAGTTATATTTGAATTTCCACCAACAACAGCACCAGCAAGAAGAGAAGCTTCAGTATTAAAACTAGTTGACCAATATCGCCCCTCTTGTGCAAAACTTAAATTAACGTGATAAAATAATATTATTACAAAAATATATTTCATAAAAAAACAATTCGTTGATATGTAAAAATAACTAATTTTTATTTTAATAGTTAAATATTACACTTGTTTTATATAAAACATTTTCAGGAATCCATTAAATTCATTTTTAATAATTAATGCAAAAGCAAAGCCATACACACGTTGCTTAGTAAATAAAACTATACCATATAACAACTAGTTTAATTTTATAATATCCAAAAATAGTATTTATTTACTTAAATAATACAATATTTATTAATTATGGTATTGTTTTTGTATTTTTGAAAGAAAATATAAATTATGAAAACAAAATTATTTATTTTATTTACTACGGTATTTCTCTTATTTGGAAATGTATCTTTTTCGCAAGAGGAAGAAATTACAGCAATAGCCCCTGCTACTGAGCAAGGAAATAACTTAGACCTATCTGCTGTTTTAGATGTATTTAAAGATTCTAAAGACTTAGAAGATTTTGAAAAGCGTTTAAACGATGAAAATATTGGTGTTAATAATATAGACCTTAATGGCGATAGTTTAATTGATTATATTAGAGTTGTAGAACAACAAGACAATAAATACAGAGTAATTATTTTACAAGCCGTAGTTGGCAAAAATGAATTTCAAGATGTTGCAACAATTAATGTTGAAAAAAAATCTGATGACGATTTAAATATACAAATACAAGGTGATGAAGAAATATATGGTGAAAATTATTATATAAATCCACCACCTACAGTTCATGTGCATATTTGGCCAATTTGGGCCATAATGTTTGCTCCTGTGTATGTAGCTTATCATTCGCCTTATTATTGGCATTACTACCCACCATACTTTCGTCCATTTAGACCCGTTCCTTTTCATGTATATCATTCAAGAACAATTGTAGTTACTGGTCGTAGTTCATATTATCATTCTACAGCAGTAGTTGTACGTCGTCCTCCTGTATACCATAGACACCATTCTTCTACAATAGTTGTACGAAATAATAGTGGTAGAAATAATTATAATCGTCCACCTTCAAACAAAACTAACAATAGAAATAACTCAAGTAGAAATCCTAATAATGGTAATAACGTACGTAAACCAAATAACGTAAATAATTCAGGTCGTAACCCAAGTAATGGCAACTCAAGTCATAAGCCTAATAATAGCAATAAGAACATTAAACCTAAAAATAATATTTCTAAACAAGCAAGTACAAGAAATAGTAGTTCTAAAACAAAACAACAGAAAAGGAACACTACTCCAAGCAAAACAACTTCACCTAGCAGAAATAAACCAACAAACACAAGAAGTACGCGTTCAACAGCAACACAAAGGAACAGGAATACTCGTTCAAATACAGGGCAAGCTAGGCAATCAAGACCTACTAGACAAACTAAACCTGCAGGTAGAGCACCTGCCGGTAGATCTGGAGCAGGAAGAGGCAGAAGATAAAATAATTTATAAAACTAAAATACTTTTTCTAATTTTATACGTATAAAAAACAATGAAAAAACAAAAATCACAACTCACACAAACACAATAAAATAGAAATATCAAAATATGCTAAATAAATCGGTTCACATAATTATACTTTGATAATATCTATTAAATATTAACAAATATTTTAATACCTATGAATTAGAAAAACCGTAGGACGTTTTGCAATATCAATTTTAGTTTTTCTCCAATTTTCTATTGTTTTAGTTTTAATAAACTCTGTTTCTAAACTAATATCGGTTGCAATACACAATTTTGTATTTGGATTACAACTTTTTAAAATATCGTTAAACAAATGTGTATTACGAAAGGGGGTTTCAATAAAAATTTGAGTTTGATGTTCTCTAAACGAACGATTTTCAAGCTCTTTAATACGATTTATTCTATCAGTTTTATTTATAGGGATATAACCCACAAAAGCAAAATTTTGCCCATTCATACCGGAAGAAATTAATGCCATCAATATTGATGACGGGCCAACAAGAGGTACTACTTTAATATTATTTGAGTGTGCTAGTTTTACTACATCAGCACCAGGATCGGCAATACCCGGACAACCTGCCTCTGAAATTACTCCTATTTCTTTATTCTTATGTGCTTGAAAAAACTTATGTAATTCAACCTGCTTTGTACGTTTGTTTATCTCAAAAAATACACTACTATCAATATCGAAAGTACGGTCAAGTTTTCTCAAATATCTACGAGCTGTGCGTAAATCTTCCACAATAAAAAACCTTAACGGCTTAACTATTTCAATTACATCTTTAGGAATTACTTTATCAATTCCGGAATCACCCATTGTAGTGGGTATTAAATACACTTTACCTGCCATTTATTTTTTATACATTTCATTTATTTCCTCCTTTGTAGGAAATATGGTTTCTTTATCACCAGCTTTTTTAACCCATTTTAAACTTTTGCCTGTTCCTTTACAAACAAATACATTTACTTTTTCATTAGGCTTAACCCCTTCATAATAAAAACAATCCCACTTTTTATCAGTGCGCTGCAAAGCAATAGCTACATCAACTGCTTCATTACAAGTATTCTGATATTCAGCTTTAAAAATATCTTTGCTATAAGTACATTTTTCGGTGGCCTCGCCCCAACTTGTATTCAAACGCGTTAAGCAAGTGTTATAATTTTTTTGTGCGTTACTATTAAACGAAAGTAACATAAACATTGCTATAACAACAAAACTAATTGTAAATCTCTTTTTAACCATAATTAAAAATATTTATTATTCATCTCTACCCGAGATATATCCATTCCATTTTTCAATTGTTGATGCCATATCGTATGGCAACTCCGATTTAAAAAACATGCGTTCGCCCGTTGTTGGGTGTGTAAAACCTAACGATTTAGCATGCAATGCATGACGAGGTAATTGCTTAAAACAATTATTCACAAATTGCTTATATTTTGTAAAAGTTGTTCCTCTTAAAATCTTATCTCCACCATATCGTTCATCATTAAATAAAGGGTGCTTTATATATTTTAGATGAACTCTTATTTGGTGAGTACGCCCTGTTTCTAATTTACACTCAATTAACGAAACATAACCAATATTCTGTAAAACTTTATAATGAGTTATTGCTTTTTTCCCAAAATCGCCTTCAGGAAAAACATCCATTTGCAATCTATTTTTTAATGAACGACCTATATTCCCGACTATTGTACCTTCTTGTTCATCGTCTTTAAATGCTCCCCATACCAAAGCAATATATGTACGATCTGTACTATGGTCGAAAAATTGCTTTGCCAAATGTGTAACTGCTTGCTCTGTTTTAGCAACTACTATTATTCCTGAGGTATTTTTATCGATTCTATGAACCAATCCTGGTCTCTCACTGCCTTCCATAAATAACGGAGTTCCTTTTAAATGATAAGCAAGTGCATTTACAAGTGTTCCTGTATAATTTCCATGCCCCGGGTGCACTACCATTCCTGCCTTTTTATTTATTACAATTACATCATCATCTTCGTAAACAATATTAAGCGGAATATTCTCCGGAATAAGTTCAAATTCATGTTTTGGCTGACTTAACACTATTGTAATTACATCATTTGGACGAACTTTATAATTTGCTTTTACAGGTTTCTCGTTAACCAATACGCTTCCTGCACTTGTTGCGTCTTGTATTTTATTTCGTGAAGCTCCTTCTAACCGATTAACCAAAAATTTATCTATGCGCAATGGCTTTTGACCTGGGTCGCAAACAATTTTATAATGTTCATATAACTCACCTTGTATTTCGTTTTCATCTTCAATTTCTTGCATAACTATTTTTTTATTATCAATTTTCGTGTAAACGATTTATCATCAGAATTAATATTTAAAAAATACAATCCTTCAGGATAATTAGAAACATCGATTATATTTTTATTATAAAAAGTTTCAATCAACTTTCCGATCTGATTATATATTTTTAATATAAACTCATTATTCATATCTATATTTACCATAATTGATGCTGGATTTGGATATATATCTATTTTATTTATTGGTTTGTTTAGCCTAGTTATTCCAACAGAAAATTTAGCACCAAAAACAGGTCTTATCATAATACTACCTTTATTACTAGACTGTTGCCAATTACCAAACGAATAAAAAGTTTTTTCACTATTATCATAGTTTTTATCAAACCCTAAGTTCATATATGTTTCATGATTTTGACGAAAACCAATATAAAAAGTATCTGATAACAAAAAAGGAGTTTCTAACATATAATCAACATAATTATCGGCTCCATATCCGTATTTAGTATATAAATCATCTTCTTCATAAATAATATTGCCAGGCTTTCCTTCATCGTTATCCCACACTAGCATATCAAAAGCTAAATCTAAATTACTATTTCCGTTTACTCTATTAAACCAAAACCTAATTGAACGTAAAGTATCTGGCTTAATTGTATAAAATTTGATAGCTAACATTGCACCCTCTGACTCAATTCCATCCATTCCTATACCGGCCTCAGGAACTCCATCATCAAGAGCATAATAATTATAAAATTTTTGAGTAAAATATGCAGTATCATTTCTTCTATATTCTTCAGGAACATTCGAGTTTAAATTTAAAACAGACTTTATTGCAACCTCAACTGTATCTTTTCCATTAAAAAAAATAGGATTAAATATTGTTGATGTATAAACAAAATCGTGTACAACATAAGAATGAGGATACATATCTACAGTACCTCCAATATTTCTTATACTATCAGGATAAGTTTCAAAACCAGGAACTTTAAAATACAAGTTTCTATCAAAACCTATTGTTGAATCGCCATAATTTCTATATGATTGATTATTACTTCTATTATCAAAATCAGTATTCATATGTGTTGCCGGTATTGCGTAATAGTCTTTAAGATACGATTTTGGTGTTGTTACAAATCCAACATCATTAATTGTTGTATCATTTACACTCATTCCTGTATCAATTCTTACCAAATCTAAATTCCAATAATCACCATTAGATGAACGATTATCTGAACTAACACTGGCGTAATTCAAGAACTGAATTTGAAATCCTTTTTTTAAATATGCGGTATCGGTAATAGGAATTAAAACTTGTTTAAAAGGGAAACTTGTTTCTCCTGACATACGCCAAATACTTTTCCATTTGGCTTCTGGCGATTTTATTTTCAAAACTAAAGAATCTCTTTCTTCAGGGGGGTCATATGCTAAACCTTGAGGCTGTACAAAAAAACTTATAAAAATATTACTTTCCGGTGGATAATTTAAATTAATAGGCTTAGACACTAATGTATCTGCAATAAAAGTTAAGCTATTTGCATGTGAATAAATATGTCCATTTTTGTCAATACAATCAAAAGTTACAACTCCTTTAAAAATAGGTGTATCGGCAAAAGAATTGTTTACAAACACATTACTATCTAACCAAAATTTACTTGAGGGATAAACAGAGTTTTGTGTAAAATCATCAAAAAATGGTAATTCAAGAGTATCAACTACTTGAACACTTTTCCTCATAATTTTATTTCCTTGTAACAAAATATTATTATCAAGACTAGTTTCTTTTAATTGACCAAAAGCTGATGAAATAAAAAAAACTAAAAAAATTAAAATTATATTATAACATTTCCTCTTCATCTTCATTATTATTATTGGTTATTGTTGTATCAATGATAATTTCAGGTACTAAATTTTTATCATTTGATAACCATATGTCGATAAACGTACCCATTGTTGTTTTATTGTTATTTGTAGGCATTGGGTCTTGCTTATAAACAACAGCATTTGCAGTATCTTCTTTTGTTTTCACATTTTCATCATAAAATACACCTGATATATTAATAAAGCTAGTATTTGCTAACGAATCTGCACTTGAAAAATTTAAACCTAAAAGGTTTGGTACTGGAATTTTTTCGTTATTCAATCCTTTTCCTATTTCTAAATCAATATATGCTCCTTTTGGAATGGGTGTTCCTGCATCAATTTCTTTTCCATTATAAAACTGCTTTAATACATAATTCATAGCAAAATCAGGAACATATCTTTTTTCTCCAATTCTCAACCCATAAGTCTCGGCATCTGTAACAGCTTGTCTTATTGATGAACCAACAAGATTAGGCATTGTAATTTCTTCTTGCGAAAATGCATTAATTACAACAAATATTTTTCTATTTTCTTTAATATATTGTCCGGCTTTAGGTGTTTGTTCCACAATAAAGCCTTTTTCAACCTCAGATAGATGTACAGAATCAATTATTTGAATAAATAAATTATTACTATCTAAAATTTTTTGAGCCATAACCGTATCCATATCCAATATACTAGGTATTGTTACCTCTTCATTATGAGACGTGTATTTATCTATACCATAACTTGTTAACCAAAGCATTAAGAGTAATAACATTATAGCTATCACTAAATTTATTATAAAAATTTTACTTTTTATGTACTTGAATAATACCATATATTTAATAAAAGTTTAAACAAAACAAAGATACAAATTATTTACTTTTGTTTTTTTATTTTAAACAAATAATAGTAAGTATTTGTTTGCTAAACAAGTAAGTTGTAATTTTACATTAATATTTATAAAAAACAACATGGAAATTAAAGGCGTTGCAGTAAAATCTACTTTAGAATTTGTTAAACAAAAGTTTAATACAAATTATAATGAATGGTTAAATAATTTACCTGAAGAATCATTTTCAATATTAACAGGCAATATTTCTAATAGTAAATGGTACTCTTTTAAATATGCTCAATTAATCCCAACCGACTCTATTATAGACAATTTCTATTCAAGCAATATAGAAGGAGCAAAAGAAATGGGGCGTTTTTCAGCAGAAATCGGATTACAAGGTATTTTAAAATATTTTGTTAAACTAGGCTCTCCTAACTTTATTATAAGTAGAGCAACAAAAGTTTTTCAAACTTATTACAAAAATTCTAGCATAGAAATTATATCATCAACTAAAACTAGTGTTATATTTAAAATAACCGATTTTAACGAATTAGATAAATATACCGAAGCAAGGATTAGTGGCTGGATAGAAAAAGCTCTTGAAATATCAGGATGTAAAGATGTAAAAGCAAATATTGTGAATTCAATTGCAGACGGAGACGACTATTCTGAAATTTTTATTACATGGAAATAAGCATTAAATACGCTTATACACGTAGAGAAAATAGCATTTAGTAAAATTAATATTACTTTAGTTATTTTTAATCGTTAAAAATAAAACATTTAATGCAACCAGTTTTATAAAATAAACGTCAATAAAGTAAATTAATGCATAATATAGATGAAATAGTTGAAGGCTGTAAAAATAATAATAGAAAGGCTCAAAAATTATTATACGATAAGTACTCACCAATTATGATGGGTATTTGTATGAGATATGCATTAAGTACAGATGAAGCTCAAGATATTTTGCAAGAAGGTTTTTTTAAAATTTTAAAACAAATTAATCAGTTTCAGAACAAAGGTTCTTTCGAAGGTTGGATGAAAAGAATAATGGTTAATACTGCTATAACAAATTACAGAAAAAATTTAAAGCATTATAACCAATATGATATTGATGAGATGCACTCTGATATTAATAGCACATCTATGTTTAATAGTGATTTTACACATGATGAGTTATTAAAATTAATTAGGTCGTTACCTAAAGGGTATCAAATTATTTTCAACTTATACGCTATTGAGGGATATAAACATAAGGAAATTGCCGAAATGCTAGATATTGACATTGCAACATCAAAATCACAATACTCTAGGGCAAAAAAAGTACTTAGAACAAAAATGGAAAAAGTAAGTAAGATTAAAATTTAATGATAAAAAATACAGAAATAGAAAATTTATTTAGTAATTCATTTAACAATTATTCTGTTGAACCTAATAACTCAGCTTGGGAAGGTATTGAAACTAATTTAAATGAAGACTTTGCCAGTTTTGAATACAAAGCTAAATTTAATAATTACACATACACTCCAAGCTCTGCAGTATGGAATAAAATTGCCACAAAATTATGGCTTAATAATTTCATATATTTTTCATACAATTCATTTAATATTTATTACGCCGCATCAATAATTTTTGCTTTAATAGGAGGTGTAATATTGTTTAACCATACAAACAAATTAAACTCTAAAATATCTTTCAACAATAAAATTACGAATACAATTAATTCAAATAAGAGTTCTAATAACAGTTTATCTTTTACAAACAAAACTTCTAATAACAACAATAATAACTTAGACTATATTAACAGTAACAATATAATAAATAATACAAATACACCTAATAACAGTATTGTAAATAATAATAATAATAATAATACGATTCCTTCATTTAATCCTGAAAAAACAGATTCTTTAAAAAGAAAAAATTCGAATATAATAAATCCAAATAATTTAATTGTTGAAAATACAACAAAATCTCTCGAACCAGAACCCGTGATTATAACAAAATATATTAAAGATACCGTTATAATACGAGATACAATTAAAATGGTAATTAGAGATACAATTTTTAAAGACAAAGCAAAAGATATTTTATCAAAAGGAACAGATTTTTCAGCCTGGTCTATTGATGCATATTACAGTCCTATGATGTTTAATATTTCAACAAAAACACCAAATAATATGCAAGAAAATATAGATACAAGCTATTCTAGTATATACAATTGGTCGTTAGGGTTAAATGCTAATTATAAAATTAAAAACTTTAATATTCAAGCAGGAGTTGCATTTACTAAATATACCGAAAACTACACATATACCGACGAACAAATTACAACTAACAAATATAACGATAAAAGATTTATGGCAGTTGGTAATTACACATACATTGATAAATATACAGACTGGGTTATTTATGGTTCACATACAGAAATTGAACTTGACACTGTTTCATCAAGTTACGAACTTGTTGAGCACCAAATAGAGCACGCTACAATTATTGACACAGTATGGAGTTACAATATAGATTCATCTGCAGTAATAGTTATGGATTCAACTAAAGTTATTAAATACGACACAATAACAGCCATAAAATATGATTCGGTTGATGTAGTTGTTGTTGACACTATAAAAGAAATTCATTTTGTAGACGTAAGAAATCAATACTCATATATCGAAATTCCGATAATGATTGGATACGAATTTAATTCAAAACATAAGTTTTCGTATGTAATAAACGCAGGTTTAGTTACTGGTATATTTATTAATGCTAAAGGTAAAGGTATTACTTTAAGTAACGAAATAGTTGATTTAAATTCTCTACCATTTATGAAACTTAATCTTACAGGAATGGCTACAGCCGGAGTTCATTATAAATTCACAACAGAAATGAGTCTTATTTTAGAAGCTACTTTCCGTAAAAATTTCACATCAATATACAAACCTGATTACTTTATTGAAAAACGTTTTAATTCTCTTGGATTAAGAATTGGTGTAAAGTATAGATTTTAGACAAAATATAATAAAACACTATAAACTTTTTCTACATTCCTAGCTTTTCAAAAAACAAGAAAATAAGAGTTGGGTTTAATGCCAAAGGAAAAAGAAAACCAAAAACAGCCCCAAAAAAATGTGCTTCATGACCAATATTATCATTAGATTTTTTAGCCATATAGTATGAATAAACTAAATATAATCCTGCAAATATTATCCCCGGAATTGGAACAATTCCAAAGAAATAAATTAAACTCATTGGATCAAAAAATACAGAAGCAAACAATACTGCAGAAACTGCTCCTGAAGCTCCAACAGCATTATACCAATGATTATCTTTTTGTTTAAAAATATTATATAACGAAGAAAATAAAATACCACCAACATATAAAATAACAAAATACATAGTAGCATTATTACCAAAATACTCAGTAAAACGGTATTCTACATTTCTCCCAAAAGAAATAAACACCATTATATTAATTATTAAATGAGCCCAATCAGCATGAACTAAGGCATGTGAAAATATTCTATACCATTGCTTTTTGTGGTAAATTAAATATGCATTAAATCGTAGTTTCGACATTAAATCATCGTTTCTAAAAGCTAAAAATGAAACTACACCGGTTATCACTGCTATATATAAAGTTATATTCATTTCACAAAGATGTAAAAAAAGAGAGCCTTTTGAGCTCTCTTTTAAAATTATTTTATTTTTATGATGAAATTACTTTTTCATTTCAAAATCATCAAGATACTTAATTGTATAATTTCCGCTTATATAATTCTCATCTCTCATCATTTGTTTATGAAAAGGGATAGTTGTTTTAATTCCTTCAATAACAAACTCACTTAATGCACGTTTCATTTTTGCAATAGCTTCTGTTCTTGTTTGAGCAACAGTTATTAATTTAGCAATCATTGAATCGTAATTTGGCGGAATCATATAACCTTGATATACATGAGTATCTACTCTTACACCATGTCCTCCTGGCTTGTGCAGCGATGTTATAGTACCTGGCGATGGCATAAAATTTTTATATGGATCCTCAGCATTAATTCTACACTCAATAGCATGTAACTGAGGAGTATAACTTTTCCCTGTTATTTTTTCGCCAGCAGCAACTTTAATTTGCTCTCTTATTAAATCGTAATTTATTACTTCTTCTGTAATTGGGTGCTCTACTTGAATACGAGTATTCATTTCCATAAAATAAAAACTCTTATCAGCATTTACCAAAAATTCAATAGTACCTACACCCTCATAATTAATTGCTTTACCAGCTTTAATAGCAGCATCTCCCATTTTTTTACGAAGAGCATCTGTCATAAATGGAGATGGTGTTTCTTCAATTAATTTTTGATGACGACGTTGAATAGAACAATCTCTTTCTGATAAATGTGCTACATTACCATACTGATCACCAATAATTTGAATTTCAATATGACGAGGATCTTCAAGATATTTCTCCATATACATGCCATCGTTTCCAAAGGCAGCTTTTGATTCTTGACGAGCAGAGTCCCAAGCATCTTGGAATTCATCTGATGCATTAATTACCCTCATACCTTTGCCACCACCACCGGCAGTTGCTTTAATAATTACAGGATAGCCCATTTTTTCGGCTAACTTAATACCTTGAGCTACATTTTTTAATAAGCCCTTTGAACCTGGTATTGTTGGAACTTTAGCCTTATCCATCGTTGCTTTTGCTGTAGCCTTATCACCCATTCCATCAATCATTTCAGGTGAGGGACCTATAAATTTTATTTCATGTTCTTGGCAAATTTTAGAAAACTTTGAGTTTTCCGATAAAAAACCATATCCGGGATGAATGGCATCTGCATTTGTAATTTCTGCTGCTGCAATTATTGCTGGTATTTTTAAATACGACTCGCTACTTGGAGCAGGTCCAATACATACAGCCTCATCAGCAAAACGTACATGTAAACTTTCTTTATCAGCAGTTGAATATACAGCGACTGTTTTAATCCCCATTTCTTTACAGGTACGAATTATACGTAATGCTATTTCGCCTCTGTTTGCAATTAATATTTTTTTAAACATGTTATTTTTTTAGTTGAAAAAAAGCCTGAATACACAGGCATATACAATAAAAATAATGTTTTTATTTACGATGGATCAACCAAGAAAAGTACTTGATCAAATTCAACAGGTGTACCATCGTCAACCAATACTTTAACTATTGTTCCAACCATATCAGCTTCAGCTTCAATTTCATTGAAAAGTTTCATTGCCTCTAAAATACAAATAACCTGACCTTCAGAAATAGTATCTCCAACATTAACAAACGCTGGTTTGTCTGGTGATGGTTTGCGATAAAATGTTCCTACCATTGGAGCTTTTATCTCAATATATTTTGAAGTATCTTCTTTTGCTTCTTTTGGAGCCTCAACAACTGGTGCAGGAGCAGCAGCAACAGGTGCCGGTGCTGCTTGAGGTGCTACCATAGCTTGAACAGGAGCTGCCATTTGTGTTGGTACAGCAACTTGTTGTACAATTGTTTCTTGAGTGTGTTTTCCTTTAGGTGCTGCTTTTACAGTAAGTTTTAAATCTTCTGTTTCAATTTTCACCTCTGTTGCTCCTGATTTGGCAACTGCTTTAATAAAATCTTGCAACTCATTGTAATTCATAGTCGATATATTTTATAGAATTTTTTATTCAAAATTTAGTGGTGCAAGATACAATTTTTTTTAAAATTTTGATATTTTTTTAATTAACTTACTTATCTATTTTGATTAGATGCTAAATTTAACATTCTATTTTTCTAAATTTCTATAAAATTGTAATAGCTTTTTGGAAGTTAAATTATCTGTATCATAATTCAATAGCTGTAACATTTCTGTTGCCACAATGGATATTTCTTCTTTCTTATAATAATTGTTATGCGAAGTATTTAAAAATCTTATTACTTTAAACGCATCAAATTTTGTAAAAAAAGCTTTTCTAAAAGTGGTTAAATTAGATGTATTCTTACTTATTTTCACAATTTCTTGATAAAAATTTATATCATCTAAAAAATCATTAATTGGTTTTGAAAAATTATTAACTAATTTATTATAATCATTATTGTTAATATTAAAAAAGGCTTGCCAATTATCGAAAAACTGTTTTAAATCTATAAAACTCTGCAAGCTATACACATAATACTGTTGGTTTTTAGAATTTGAAATTTCGCCTATTGCTGGTCCTGTTCCAAAAATAACTCTATACGATATACGTGAAGACGGATAAACTGCTGTTGAATTAATCTCAACAAATCCTTTAACAGGAATAATTTTCTGTAAAAAATAAAAATCTTCGCCCGCTTGATTTGGTTTCATTCCGCCCTGTTTTGCGTAAGTTGATGCCCTTACAACAAAAGCCGAACCTATTGTATGATAAGCATATGGCACTCCAATATATTTCAAAACTTGATAATAATAACGTAAATATAATTCGTAACTAATTATACTTTTATAAACTTCATCGTTTTCCTCATTACCATCTATTGGATGTTCGTAGTAAATTGTTGCTCCTTTAATATTATCTACCGAAAATACCCTTTCAATCTCTATTAAATAATTTTTTTCAACAAATGTATCAGCGTCTAAACTCGTAATAACACCATCTATTTGAGCATCGTAGAAACGCTCCAGAGCCTCATCCATTCCATATTTACGAGCTAATCCTGCTCCTGCTTGTTTTTTAGGTAAATTTTCAAAAATAAACGGATAAAAACTTAATTTCTCTGTATTATTTTGCTTTGCAAATTCTAATAATTGCTTATATGTTTTCCTGTTTTGTTCTACAACATCATCATTAACAACCTCAGAACTATTTATTATTAATATTACTTCAACATTTTTATTCGGTTTATCACAATCACTTATTGATTGTAAATATTTTATAATTTTAGGTTCGTTTAAAACAGGAACTACTATAATATTAAACAAGCCCTTATTAGGGCTTGTTTTTATTAATTTATCAATCTTTTTATGTCTCGATATGTATTTTTTCAATTATTTTTTATTTGAATGTTGTTCATCGTAACGTTTATTAAGCAAATCTAATATCTCCGGTGTTATATCTGCCCCTTTTTTCGCATATATAATTGCACCTTTTGTTAAAATAAAATCGTAACCGGCCTCTTTATTCCAATTATTTATGAAATTATATATTGTATCTTGAATTTGCTTATCTAAATCCATTTTATGTTGCTCTAAATCTTGTGACAGCTTAACATTAAGTTGCTGTAAATCTTGCTCTTTTTGCATAAGCTGTTGCCCTTGCATTTGATAACTTTCTTGAGATAAAAATCCATTTGATGCTTCTTTTTGTTTAAATGCTATCTCTTCTTTTTCTAAATCACTACGTTTTTTATTAAACTCATCTTCAGCACGATTATATTTATTTGTTAATTTCTTTTCAAGTTCTTTATAATATTTATAATTTAGTAACATACTATCAACATTAATGTATGCTATACCGTTACCATCTGTAGCCGAAGTTTCAACAAGCTCCGTTTTTCCCTTTGTTTTAATACCTGTACTTTCCGTATCGTTATTATTAATATTTGCAGATTTAGTACTATTATTACAAGATATTGTAAAAACTGCTAATAAACTTATTACTCCTATTTTTAATATTTTCATTATTGATATTTAAATTAAATTAATTAGTGGCAAATGTATAAAAAATTGCTTAAAAAAGTGTTATTGATAAACCAACTGAAAAAGGAATTATTTCGGGAGCTTTATCTTTTTCAAATAATGTTGTTAATGAATAATATGCTGTTATATTAAATTTTCCGTAACCTACTCTGGCAAACACTCCGTACCTATACGTGAACATATTATGAATTTTGTATATCTTATATTTTATCTGCGAATGTTCATCAAGCAAATTAAAATTATCACCTTCGTATTTTGTATATCGTTGAATATTATATCCTATTTTAAATCCTAGTACAAACTTAATATTACGTTTTTTCACAATTGGTCGTGTTCTGAAACGCAATTCGATAGGAATATCAACATAAACTGTCGATATTTTATTTGTTGAGTATTCAACACTATCTGGTATTTGAACAAATAAAGTTTGCCCCAAAGAATCGTAAAATTGTGTATTACTTTTAATATTTTGAACGCTTATACCTGTACCTGCTGCAATACTTACATTTCTGTTTCGCCAAAAAATGGGCTTCATATAATATAAATCTATTCCTGCCGAGTATGGTTTTATATCCATCTCGTTAGGAGCCCCCAACCATCTATCAGCATTAATATTTAATATTATTTGTTCTTCGGGAATATCTCTATACTCTCGTAATTCTTGTACTTGAGCAAACAAGCTATGCGATAATATTATAAATATATATGTTATTTTCCTTTTCATAAAAAAGCTCTCTTCAAAGGTATTAATTTGATTTGATGTGAGCAATTTTTATTATATCTTGTTATAACCTAACTCATCAAGGGTTTTGAACCCTTGATGAGTTAGGTTTTGTGTTATTTAACAAATTTACGACTAATTGTTTTATTATTGTCACTTATTGTAATCACATAAACTCCTTTAGCATATTTACTTGTATTAATCTCTGTAATATTTCCGTTTAAGTTTCTTTCGAAAATTACTTTACCATTAATATCGGTTATTTTACACTTTGCATTATCATTTGTGTAATCAACAAATAATTTATCTTTTACAGGATTAGGATAAATTTTTAATAAATTATCCTCTGGCAATTCGCTAATACCTATTGTTGCAGTATCTAACTCTAAACACGATAAATTAATATTATTATCATACCAGTATTTTACATTTTCTATATCTCTAAATAAATCCCCCATAACGTTATAGGCTGAATCTCGTGACCAAACCAATGCAAGCTCAAACTCTATTTCTTCGCCTGCTTCTAGCGTAAATGGCCCCATACTCGCCACTCCTCTTTTATCATCAGGAATATCACTATTTGCTCCCGTCCAAATAAAGCCCGGATTTATACCATGCGTTCCATAATTGTTAGGATCGCTTTCACCGGGAAACATATATTCAGCAATTGTATCTGTGGCAGTGCTATATCCATCTCCTCCAAATTTCATATGTGTACTATCTCGCCATATGCTCTTTAAATAATTATAAAATTCGATATAATTAGTAGGGTCACCATTACCCGCCGATAGACTATTATTATAATACACAAAATGATTAAAATCACAAGTTTCACTTACTTCATCAATTTGTCCATTATTATTATTATCAAGTCCATCAGCATTATCGGCACTTATTCCTTTTAAATATGTAATAGACTGTTTTGGAGGATTATAACCATAAGTACGACCTGTACCATCTCCATCCATTATATCTGCATTATAAAAATAAAATGATTTTAACTCTACATTTGAGCCAATAAAA
>Ga0256827_10000775_pt1 | contig 20152 bp, 12 predicted proteins | sample CV84metaG_FD_185977 | JGI IMG/M metagenome (GOLD analysis project Ga0256827, IMG submission 185977) | Hydrothermal vent microbial communities from East Pacific Rise, Pacific Ocean - CV84 | ecosystem: Environmental > Aquatic > Marine > Hydrothermal vents | place: Pacific Ocean: East Pacific Rise... | reverse complement strand
TGCTCATTCTTACTAATAAATGCTAACAGATAAATAACAAATGGTACAAGACTAAAGAAAAACAAACAATTAATAAATAAAATGATTCCCAATCCCATAAAAAAGGGTAAATTAACAAGAAATAAACATCAAAAAATAAATAAAGTATAAAATTAGCCTGATTAAATTAAGATTAAAATTAAGAATTAAAAACTTTTTTGTTATCTTCGCAAATTATTTAATATTAATATAAATTTAGTAAAATTAGATGGCAACATTAGAGAGAATTAGAAACAAAGCAGGATTGCTTGTATCAATTGTAATTGGAGCAGCATTGTTTGCTTTTATTTTAGGTGGTTTTATTAAAAAATCTATGGGCGGAGCGAGTAGCGACAACTCAATTGCCGAAATTTATGGCGAAAAAATTTCTTACCCTGAATTTCAGAATAAGTATAACGAGATGGTTGAGAACTACAAAGCAAACTATAAAAAAAGTAATCTTGATGATAACGAAACCGATAAACTTAGACAAGAAACATGGGATTATATGATTAAAGAAAGAATCTCATCTAAAGAATTTGAAGAAATTGGTTTAAGAGTATCTGCCGACGAATTATCAGATATGATTATAGGTAACAATGTAGACCCTGGTTTAAAACAAGCTTTCACTAACAAACAAGGAGAGTTTGATAGAGCAGCTGTTCAAGAATATTTAAGAAAAATACGTGATGATGAAGTAAGTCCCGAAGATAAAATTAAATGGCTTTCTTATAAAAAGCAAATGGATGAAAACAGAAAATTTCTAAAATATTTTACCTTAATAGGCAAATCGTGTTATGTAACTAAATCGGAAGCAAAACAATTAGCTATAAACAATAAAGAAACAGTAAGTTTCGATTATGTTTATAAAAACTACAATACAATTCCAGATGAGGAAATTAAACTAACAGAAGAAGATTATCAAAAATATTACGATGAAAACAAATATCGTTATAAGCAAGAAAAATCTCGTACAATAGAATATGTAACTTTTTCTGTAAGCCCTTCAAAAAACGATATTAAGAAAACAGAAGCTGAAATAAATGATATAAAAGCAGAATTTATTAAAGCAGAAAACTCTATAGAATTTGCAAATCTAAATTCAAGTGAATTATATCAAGCCAAAGACTATAAACCCGGAGAATTAGAACCACAAATAGACAGCTTAATGTTTAGTGCAGATTCTGCATTTGTTTTTGGGCCATATGTAGTTGGAAACATCTATAAATTAGCAAAATTAATTGACACAAAGATGAAACCCGATTCGGTTAAAGCAAAACACATATTAATACAGCCAACTAACGAAAAAATGACACGAGAGCAATTTGATGCTTTAGTTGACAGCATTTACAACTTAGTAGAAAATGGTGAAGATTTCGACGCATTAGCTGCACAATATTCATCAGATAAAAAATCTGCTATGATTGGTGGTAGTGTAGGTTGGTTTAAAGAAGGAATGATGGTTCCTGCTTTCGAGAAATTTTGTTTCGATGGAAAAACAGGCGACTTAGGAAAAGTTAATTCGCAATATGGAGTACATATCATTAAAATAGAAGACCAAAGCGAATTTTCAAAAAGAGTAAATGTTGCATTTGTTGTAAAAGAACTAACATTTAGTAAATACACACAAGACAGCGTGTACGCTTTAGTTCAGAAATTTGAAATGGAAAATGACACCAAAGAAAAATTTGAAAAATATTTTGATGACCATACAGATCTTGTTAAAAAAATAGCTGATATTAAAGAAACAGATAAAACAATAGCAGGATTTGAATCAGCAAGAGAATTAGTTCGTTGGGCATATGAAAACGAAGAAGGGACTTTTTCAAACGTATTTACCTTTGGAGATAATTTTGTATATGCCATCATATCTAAAGTAAAAGAAAAAGGATTTGCTAAAATAGAAGATGTTAAAGAAGAAATGGAAGCTTTTATTATAAAAGATAAAAAAGCAGATAAAATTAAAGCCGAAATGGCTGCTGTTAATGCAAAATCAATTAATGATATTGCCAGTAAATTTAATCTAAAGCCAAACACAACAAGCAATATTTCTTTTAATTCATTTTCTATTGACGGTGCAGGATTTGAACCTGATGTTATTGCAATAGCAACAAGTCTGCAAAAAGGCGAAATATCTAAACCAATTGCAGGAAGAGCTGGAGTATTTGTTGTTTCTGTTACATCTGTTACAAAACCACAAGATTTAGCAACAGAAGAAACATCGCAAGCACTTAACTTTAAAACAAGCTTTCAAAACCAAGTTACCTACAAAGTATTTCAAGCATTACAAGAAAATGCAGATATAAAAGATTATCGTTCTAAATTTTATTAGGATAATATAAAAAATAAGAAAGGGGTTGTTTTGTAAATAACCCCTTTTTTTGTAGTTTTACCACTTAATGAAAACAACTTTAAAAATATTTTTTTTATTGTTGATTGCAAATCTATCATTTGCTCAAAGCCCATATTATAAGCAATATACAGTTGATGATGGGTTAGCTCAGTCGCAAGTTATTTCTATTTGCATTGATAATATGGAACGAATTTGGGCAGGCACAAATGGTGGCGGAATAAGTGTTTTTGATGGTGTTAAATTTATAAATTACACAACTGATGATGAACTAGCCGGAAATTTTGTATCCTCACTGTATAGAGCATCTAATAACAATATATTAATAGGAACTGAAAAAGGAATTTCTATATTCGATGGAAAAAAAATCACAGCTTATATTGACACTGTTAATGATTTTAATTATACCATTAGAGATATTATAGAAGATGTTAATAGTACTTATATATTGGCAACTAGCAAAGGTTTGTTAAAATTTAAAAATGGAGTTTATTCACAATATTTATTAGACTCCCTAATTGATAACACTAATATAAATTGCATATTTTTTGCAAAAGACAGTACATTTTGGATTGGCACAAGCGAAAAAGGAGTTTTTTCTATTAAAGACAAAATAATTAATAACTATACAAAAAAAGAAGGTTTAAAATATAATACTGTTAGAACTATTTTGCAAGATACACTTGGTAATATTTGGGTAGGCACAGATTACGGAATTTCACGATTTACCTCAGAAAATAAATTTATTTCAGATAACCGAACACAAACATATTTTTATTCTGTGCTATCTAACAATAAAGAACTTTATTTTATTAATTTAAATGGGTGGCTAGTAAATTACAAAACAACAAATAAAGACACAATTATTGCAAATAGTAACATAGCATTCCCAAGACTTGGATTTAAATGTATATTACAAGATTACGAAAATAATTTTTGGATTGGAACCGATAATGGAATTATAATGTTTAATAAAACAGCAAAATTTATTGAATATTATGATATAACACTTGGCACAAAAGAGCAGAATGTGTACGCCTTATTTTATTCAAAAGATAATACTCTCTATTTTAATGATTATATTCAAAGAACCTATATTGCCCCAATAGATACTGAAAACATAAAGCGTGTTGAAACTAATGATATTGCTAAATTTGATTATGATGATGATGATTATGATTTTGGAAATAATAATATAATGGATAATCGTGTTTGGGATATAGTTGAAGATTACAATAAAAACATGTGGTTTGCTACTTGGAATGGTTTATCACAATATAACACTAAAGAAAAAAGATTCTATAATTATGCTAATAAATTAATTCCGATTAATCCAAAATATAAACATAAAAAATATTTAAATACTGTAAAATTTCCAACAAATTATTTTAATACAATATTGTTGGCAAAAGACAGTTCACTATATTTTGGTTCGTATTATGGTTTAATGAAATATAAAAAAGGTGAATTTTATTATTTACACAGCAAATTTCCACAACTAAAAAAAGAAGTAATTTATAAATTAGTTCAAGATACTCGTAATAGAATATGGGGTACTACAAATAACGGCTATTTTATAATTGAAGATGATAATATAGAATTTTTTAATTCAACAAATGGTTTTAAAGATATTAAAGTAAACACCATAGTTGAAGATTATAAAAATAATTTTTGGATAGCAACAGGTAATGGCTTATATCAATATGATGGCAAACAATATACAAAATACACAAAAAAAGATGGATTAGTGTCTGCTAATATTTATGTTTTAGAAACAGATAATCTTAATAACTTAATAATTGGTACAGATAAAGGAATAAATAAATTATATTTAAAAGAATATTACAATAAAGACACATTAATATTAAAATATTACGGTAAAGAAGAAGGTTTCTCTGGAGTTGAATGTAACCGTAATGCAATTTTCAAAGATTATAGAGGACATATCTGGTTTGGAACAGTAAAAGGAGTTATAGAATATATACCTGAAAATGACTATAAAAACACAATTGAGCCAAATACATTTATTACATATTTTGCTTTAACAAAAGAAAATAAAACAATATATTATATAGATAGTATTAATATTAGCAGAAGCAAACTAAATGTTGAATTACCATACACATTTAATAACTTAAAATTTAAATTTATAGGAACAAGTAAATCAATACCATCAAAAGTAAAATATCAATATAAATTAAATAAAAACGATAATTGGACAGATGTAATAAACACTAATGAAGTAAACATACCCTTTTTACCAAATGGAAACTATGTTTTATATGTTAGGTCGTCAAACGATGAGGGAGTATGGGATACAACACCTGCAAAATTAGAATTTATTGTATCTACACCTTTTTATAAAACAACTTGGTTTATAATTTCCGCAATAATTTTTGGTATTATACTAATAATATTATTTGTAAAATACAGAGAAGTGCAACTAAGAAAAGAAAAAGAAATACTTGAAGAAAAAGTTGTGGAAAGAACACAAGAAGTTGTTAAGCAAAAAGAAATTGTTGAAGAAAAAAACAAAGATATTACCGATAGCATAAACTATGCAAGAAATATACAAAGAGCACTTTTGCCATCAGACGAATTTTCTGACGATAAACTTAAAAACTCAATGATTTTCTTTAGACCAAGAGATATTGTAAGTGGCGATTTCTATTGGGTTTCGCATAAACCAAACAGAACATTTATTTCTGCTGCCGACAGCACCGGACATGGTGTGCCAGGAGCATTTATGAGTATGCTGGGACTCGCTTTTTTAGACGAAATTGTAGATAAAAACCCTATGTTTAATCCTGCTCAGATTTTAAATAATATGCGTGAAAATATTATAAAATCGTTAAAACAAAAAGGAAAATCAGGTGAACAAAAAGATGGTATGGATATGTCGTTATGTATGTTAGATTGGGAAAATAAAAAACTTGAATTTGCTGGAGCAAACAATCCGTTGTATTTAGTTTCAAAAGATAAAGATAAAATAATTACCATATGCAAACAAGAAAAACAAACAATTGTTCCTGTGCTAGAAGGAGAAAATGCGTATAATCTTTTTGAAATTAAAGCTGATAAAATGCCAATAGGATATTATATAAAAACAGATGATTTTACAAACTACTCTTTAGACCTTAAACATGACGATACAATTTATATGTTTTCTGATGGTTTGCCCGATCAATTTGGTGGTCCAAAAGGTAAAAAATTTAAATATAAACCATTTAAACGTCTATTGCTTAGCTTAGAAGATTACAAAATGGAAGAAAGAGAAAATGTTATGGATAAAGTTTTTACTGAATGGGTAGAAGGTTACGAACAAATTGATGATGTTATTGTTCTAGGAGTTAAGTTCTAGCACACTTCATACACCTTTTGCTTTCAGGAACAATTAAAATTCTACCCAATGCTATCTTGTTGCCACAAACTACACATTTACCAAAACTTGGCAAATCAATTTCGTTAATTATTATTTTTAATGCTTTATATCGTTCCTCTTGCTTCTCAAGTGCAGCAAGGTTTACACTACGGTTATTTATCGCATCCATACGACTAACCCTGCCAATAGCACAATCAGGAGCAATTGGTTTGGTTAATTCCTTTAACTCCTCTATTTCTTTTTTTAATACTCCAATTTTTTTCTTTACTTCGAGTTTTAAGTCCGCTTTATTTAATTCTTTCATTACAATATTTTTTTTAATCAATTATAAATGTGTGATTGTCAATCTTTATAGTTCAATCGCATATCATTAAGCTTGTTTTAAAATTTAAAGCCTAAATATATTAAAACTTTTGGCATTATAAATTAAGATTTATTTAATTTTGCAGCCGCAATGAATTTTAATAGACATTTAAAACGGTTTTTAAAGTGGAGACTACGCCACCTTAGTCATAAGAAATTAATTATGATGCTAAGTGTGTTGGTAGGTTTCCTCACTGGTTTGGTTGCTGTAATTATTAAATATTTAGTGCATTTTATTAAATATCTGCTAACTTCCGGATTTGTTAAAGAATATGAAAATTTCTTGTATTTCTTGTATCCTGCAATAGGTATTACACTTTCTATAATTTTTGTTCGCTATATTATCAGAAATCATGTAGAACATGGTATTCCTAGCGTATTATATGCAATATCTTCAAGTAGAGGAAAAATTAAAAGACACAATCTTTTCTCATCAATAATAACATCTGCATTTACTGTTGGTTTTGGTGGTTCTGTAGGTTTAGAGGGTCCTACCGTTGCAACAGGTGCAGCATATGGCTCTAATTTAGGTAGATTATTTCATCTTAATTATAAACAGTTAATTCTACTTTTAGGTGCTGCTTCGGCAGGAGCAATGTCTGCAATTTTTAAAGCTCCTATTACCGCAGTGGTTTTTGCAGTTGAAGTAATAATGATTGATTTAACTGTTACATCAATTGTGCCACTTATACTAGCCTCTTTAAGTGCTGCTCTAACATCAATAATATTTTTGGGTGTTGATGTAATTTACAAATTTGAGGTAAAAGATAAATTTATTTTTGCCGATATTCCATACTTTATTTTACTAGGTATTATTGCAGGTTTTGTTGCAGTGTATTTTACTAGAACTTATATGTTTGTTAATAATACTTTCGAAAAAATAAACAATACATGGCTTAGAATTGGAATAGGAGGAATGATACTAGGTGTTTTAATTTTTCTTTTTCCATCGCTATATGGCGAGGGTTACGAGGCAATAAACATGGCTCTTAATGGAAATTTTGAACATTTATACAATCACAGTATATTTTTTGAATATAAAGATAATTTTTATATCATTTTAATACTTTTTGCTGTAACTCTGCTTTTTAAAGTTATTGCAACTGCTACAACTTTTGGTGCAGGTGGTGTTGGTGGTATTTTTGCACCATCGCTGTTTTTAGGGAGCAACCTTGGGCTTGGCTTTGCAATGTTTATTAATCATTTTGGTAATAACTTTGGGTTGAAAACTTTATCTCTTTCTAACTTTGCATTTGTTGGAATGGCAGGTTTAATTGCCGGAAATCTTCATGCACCTTTAACAGCAATATTTTTAATTGCTGAAATAACGGGTGGTTACGAGCTTTTTATGCCATTAATGATTGTGTCTATTGTGTCGTTCTTAACAGTTAAGTTGTTTCAAACAAATTCTGTTTACACCATTCAACTTGCAGCTCGTGGCGAACTTATGACACATCATCAAGATAAAAATATTCTTAAAATGATGAGTATTACAAAACTTGTAGAAAAGAATTTTATCCCTGTAAATATTGATAATTCGCTTGGCGAATTGGTTAAGGTAATTTCTGTATCAAGCAGAAATATATTTCCTGTAATAGACGACGATAACCATTTTATGGGTGTAGTTTTGCTCGATGATGTTAGAAACATTATGTTTAAACCAGAACTTTATGAAAATACTTATGTGCATGATTTTATGGTAACACCCTCAACTAAAGTAGATTTAGACGATAACATGCATGATGTTGCCGATAAATTTCATAAAACAGGAATGTATAATTTACCTGTTTTAAATAATGGAAAATACGTAGGTTTTGTTTCTCGTGCTAATGTTTTTTCATCTTATCGTAGAAAATTAAAACATTTTTCTGAAGATTAATACAAAACAGGAAACTTTTCAGGATTATTTTCGTGCATCATTTCATAAACAGTTTCAAAAACATTTTCGGCATTTGGATTTGAAAAATAATCGCCATCAGTGCCATAAGCAGGGCGATGTTCTTCGGCTGTTAATGTTTTTGGTTGACTATCTAAATAATAAAAAGCACCTTGTTCTTCAACAACTTTTTGCATCATATATGCTGTTGCACCGCCGGGTACATCTTCGTCAAAAAACAGAACTTTTCCTGTTTTCTTAATACTTTCTAAAATAGTATTATCAATATCAAAAGGCAAAAGTGTTTGAACATCAATTAGTTCTACCGTAATATCAAATTCTTTTAGTTGAGATATTGCATCTTGTGCAATTCTAACACACGAGCCATAAGTTACAAGTGTGATATCCTTACCTTTTTCTAAAATTTCGGGAACACCAAGAGGTACATTATATTCCCCAATATTATCAGGCATTTTTTCGTGCAAACGATATCCGTTAAGCGGTTCAATAACAAGTGCAGCATCTTCGGCAGCAAAAAGAGTATTGTAAAAACCTGCGGCTTGTGTCATGTTTCGTGGCACACAAACATAAACGCCACGAATTGAGTTTATTACCATACTAAGAGGTGAACCCGAATGCCAAATACCTTCAAGACGATGACCACGAGTACGAATAATAACAGGTGCTTTTTGCCCACCGGCAGTTCTCCAATGTGTTGTTGCCAAATCGTCGCTAAGTGTTTGTAGTGCATACATCAAATAATCAAAATACTGAATTTCTACAAGAGGACGCAAGCCACGCAAAGCAACACCAATACCTTGTCCTAGTATTGTAGTTTCACGAATACCTGTATCGCCAACACGCAATTCGCCAAACTTTTCTTGCATTCCTTCCATGCTTTGATTTACTCCACCAATTTTTCCTGTATCTTCGCCAAAAGTGAGAATTAACGGGTTTTTCTCAAATAAAATATGAAAATTATCTCGTAAAATTTCTCTGCCTGCAACAGTTTTAGAATTTTCTGAAAATTCGGCAGAAATATGTTTTACTTTTAAAGCAGAACTATCATCTTCTACATATAAATATTTATGATAACGTGGGTTTGTTATAGCGTAGTTTTCTTTTAACCATGCTTTTAGTTCGTTATGTAATGTTTGTTTAGACATGCAGCCTGAGCAAACATTACGCACAATTTTTTTTGCCGTACTAAATAAATCTTTTTTAGTTGGTGTTAAAATTTTTCTTAAATCATCGGCATAATCATCAACTTTATCGTTTTGTTCTTGCAAAACACATTTGCAACTGCGATTATCAACAATTTTCAGAAGTTTTTCCTTTTCATCTTTTATTGGCTCAATAAACTTTTTCCAAGCAGTTTTTTTTGCCTCTTTTGCTTTTTCAAGAGCATTTTTTTCTATTTCGTTAAGTTCGTTTGTGTCAGCAATTTTACTCTCTATAATCCATTCGCGCATTTTTTTTATTGGATCAAAATTTATTTCAAATTCAAGACGTTCTTTTGTTTTGTATCTTTCGTGAGAACCAGAAGTTGAATGCCCTTGCGGTTGTGTTGCCTCTGTTACATGAAATAGCACAGGGACTTGCTCTGTTCTACATTTGTTAATTCCTTCGGCATACATTTTTATTAAATTAGGATAATCCCAAGCTTTAGCTTTGTAGATATAAAATCCTGCTTTGGTTTTTGTCTTTTCAAAACCGCTAAGTGCTTCAGAAATATTATCTTTTATGGTTTGTAAATGCCGAGGAACCGATATTCCAAAACCATCGTCCCAAACAGATATTGCTAGCGGAACTTGCAAAACTCCCGCAGCATTTAATGTTTCCCAAAAGTGCCCTTCTGATGTAGAAGCATCGCCAATTGAGCCAAAAGCAACTTCGTTTCCTTTATTGCTAAATTGTTTAAATTTATGCAATTCTTTGTTTTCTCTAAAAAGTTTTGATGCCCAAGCTAAACCCAGTAAACGAGGCATCTGCCCTGCCGTTGGCGAAATATCTGCCGAAGTATTTTTACTTTTTGTTAAGTCTTTCCACTTTCCGTATTCATCAATAAAACGGTTGCCAAAATGGTTGTTAAACGAACGACCACCGTGGCTTGGAGTATTTTCTATATTTGTATCACCAAATAATTGAGCAAAAAATTCTTCTGCCGAAAAAACATCGGCAGCCATCATCCAAGTTTGGTCTCGGTAGTATCCCGAACGCCAATCGCCATCTTTAAATTGTTTTGCCAAAGCTATTTGTGCAATTTCTTTGCCATCGCCAAATATCCCGAATTTTGCTTTGCCTGAAAGTACTTCTTTTCTTCCTATTGTTGATATTTGTCGTGATAGGTTTGCAAGTTCGTAATCGGCAAGTATTTCTTTTTTAAAATCGTTGTATGATATGTTGTTTACTTGGCTCATAATTTTTTATTTTTCACAAAGTTAATTAAAATCGTTCTAAATAAAAATTAATAGGTATTAAATTTTTATTGGTCACAAATGTAGTTAAAACTATGCACTTTTAGTGCATTTCGCTTTCAGCTTATAAAAAGTAAAAAGATATTAGAGTTTAGACCTTAGATTTTGTTAATTCTTAATTAGTGTCTGTCTATAAAGTCCGATTTCTGCGTTGTTGCTCAAAATTTAAATACTCAAATACCTTAGTATTCTGCGGTTTGAATTTCTCATTTTCAATTATCAGGTTTTATAAAATCAACTTGAGTTTCAGTAATAATATCTGCAAAGTTGTAATTTATTTCGTCAAGAGCAGAGTGGACTTCTTCTTCTGTATCGGCAGTTAAAATTTTTAACCGCAAGGGTTTAATTCCGGGAATACCTTTAAAATAATTTACATAATGTCGTCGCATTTGCACAACAGCTGCTCTAAATGGTTTCATTTCAACAGATTTTTCGAAGTGAAAACGTGCTATTTCAACTTTTTCTTTTACTCTTGGCTCGGGCAATAATTCGCCTGTTTGCAAATAGTGTTTCACTTCTTTAAAAATCCAAGGTCGCCCAATTGACGAACGCCCAATCATTATTGCATCAGGTTTATAAGTGTCAAAAACATATTTTGCATCTTCGGCTGTGTTAATATCTCCGTTGCCAATTATTGGGTAAGTTAATTTGGGGTTTGATGTAAGTTTCTTTGTGTAAGACCAATCGGCTCTGCCGCCATAAAGTTGTGATTTTGTTCTGCCGTGTAATGTTAGTGCTTGCATTCCTGTATCTAAAAGCTGTTCGGCAAGTTCTTCTATTACAATTTCTTGCGAATCCCAACCTAAACGGGTTTTTACTGTTACTGGAGTTTTTACTGCTTTCACTACTTTTTCGGTAATTTCTAAAAGCAAAGGAATATCTCGCAACAAACCCGAACCTGCTCCTTTATTTGCAATTTTTCTTACAGGGCAACCAAAGTTTAAATCAATAATTTCGGGATTTGATTGTTCGGCAATTTTTGCTGCCTCAACAAGCGAATCTATATTTTTACCGTAAAGCTGAATTGCTACAGGTCGTTCATCATCAGATAGTTTAAGTTTTTGTAAGCCTTTTTTTCCTCCGTGAATTATTCCATCGGCAGATATAAATTCGGTGTACATTAAATCTACTCCGTATTGCTTACACAAAAGACGAAAAACGGGGTCTGTTACGTTTTCCATAGGTGCTAAAAATACAGGATAATCGCCAAATTCTATATTTCCTATTTTAAAACTCAAATTAAGATTTTATAATTTTTGCAAAAATAGGGTTTAATTAAGACTTTTTAGAATTATATTGTATTGTTTTAAAAAGTAGATAGATTTGCTTGTTTAAGCGAACAAGAATGTTCGCTTTGTAATAGCACCAGCATTTCTACATATAATTATCAAGTCTTATTCAAAATTTTATCTGGCTTTATAATTATCCTCCATTAAAAGTTTATTTTTAATTTCTTTAGCTTTTCGTCCTTTATTTAGCATAAAAGTGAGATTAAACATATAGCACGTATTGTTTATTTGTTCATAATAAACACTTTCTGTGTATGTTCTTGTCCACTTTTTTTCATTATCAATTGATTTTAGAAATGGTTCCCAAACAGAAAAACCAATAACAAAATAATTATTAAAAATATACTTTGATAAAGATATTTCGTCAATCATTGCATTAGTTATTTCGTATCCGTTATAGTTTATTCGTTTTTCTTGTAGAATTATGTTAACATCTAAATCGATATCCCAAAATAAAGACATATATAATGCTATTTCGGTATAGTATGAAAAACCATTATATTCGCTTCTATCTTTAAATGTATTATATTCAATAGATATATCAGGTTCAAAATCAATTAAATCGAAAAGTGTTATAGAAATATTAAAATTAGAAATATATTTTTCGGCTTTTCCTAAATTATTAAATTTAGAAATAATTTTTCCGTTTGATGTTTGTAAACTTTCAACAATAATATTATTTATATTTCTGTATTCTAAATAAATAGATGAGAAAAAGTTCTTTTTATTAAATGAAAAATTTGTGTTAATATTATGACTAATCTCTGGAGTTAAATAAGGATTTCCTGAATTAATATTAATAGAATCGGCAGAGTAATAAGTGTAAGGATTCAGTTGGTAATATTTTGGGTAATTAAGCCGTTGATTGTAAGAGATTTTTATACTGTTATTGTGTTTAAATTTATGATTTAAACTAATAAAAGGTAAAGTTTTTGTATAACTGTTATTAACTGTATCGTATAGCGAAATATGTAAATTTTCTATGCGTAAACCTGCTTGAAATCCATTGTTTTTTATGTTTAAAACACTATTAGCATAAAATGAGTTTCTGTAATCAATATATTTTAATATTGAAATTTGTTTATTATCATTAATATTTATTTTTATATTTCTGACATACAATTGATAACCACTTTCTATCTTTAATTGTTTGTTTATTTTATATGTATAATCAATTTTTGAATTTATTGATGATTGTTGCATATCTGAAAAAATAGTATTTTTATTAATATTTGATAGTGCAGTATTTAAGTGTTTATTTTCAATATTTGAATTATTTGTATTAGTTAAAAAATATAAATTTGTTATTAACGAAATAATGTTTTTTTTGTTAAACTCTTTTTTTAGATACAATGAATAATTCTGTTGTATATTATTATCTAAAGTATTGTTTTTGTGTAATATTTCATTGTTAGGCAAGCTGTCTTGTGTATAAATTGTTTTACCTAAATATTTGTCAATCATTTCCCTATATTTTAAATCGCCTGTAAAGTTTATCAAAAATGTTTTGTTTGGAGCATAATCAAAACCATATTGAAATTCTTGGTTATTGTAATCAAATCTTGGGTCGTTTATAGAAAATTTCAAATATTTACTTTCGTCTTCTATTCCTTTTGTTGTATCTCTATTTATTATTTTCGAGAAAAATGCGTTATAATTAATAAACAATCTTAGTTTTTTGTAATTATATGATATTTGAGTAAAAGTCATATGATTTTTTTGATGTAAACAAAGTGATAAATCGGAATAAATATCAATACCTTGTTTTCTTTTATCTTTTAACACAACATTTACAACACTTGCTATATCGCTTCTATATTTAGCCGAAGGGTGAGTTATAACTTCTATTTTTTCAATTTCGTCGGGTGTAATAGCATTTAATGCTCTGTTATTATAAACTCCGTTTACAAGCAGCATAACATTCTTATTCCCAAGAACTTTTATTGTGTTGTCTTTCTTGTTAACTTTAATTTCAGGAACTCTTTTAATAACATCAATAGCATTTTTAGATACTTTTAAAACCGATGAATCGGGATAAAAAACCGATTTATCAACATAAGAAAAATATCCTGTTTTATTTGCATTTATTTCAATAGTTTCTAGTTGTTTAACATCAATTTTTAAACTAATAGGATTAATTAATTGTTTTGTGTTTGATGTATCAATAATTAAATTCTGTTTTGTTGTTTTATAACCAATACAACTAATTTTTAATATGTATTTACCATTTTTAACAGAATCTAAATTAAAAAAGCCTAAACTGTCACAAATTGCACCATATTTTATAATCTCATTATTGTTTAAAAATTCGACAGTAGAATACGGTAAAGGGTATTGATTAGTATCTGTTACCATACCAATAATGTTAACATATTTATCAGTTGTTTGTGAAAATCCGAAATTAGATAAAAAGCTTAATATTATAATAATTATACTTTTTTTCATTTTGTTCTGATATAAAGATTTTTAAATCAAGTCTTATTCAAAAATTTAATCCAGCGAGTAGGAATATCGCCTTTAAGAGTTTCAAGATATTCATTTTCTGAGCAAGGTACTAGATAATCTTCGTCGTTTAGCGGAACCTCGAACCACCAACGGTTATTGGTTTTGTTATTGTAAAAAATTATGCTTTTGTCAGAATTTTCTATTGGCACAATAATTTTTTTGTAATTGCTATTTATTTCATCAGGATAATCGTTGAAACGGTTTGTATATCCCGAAAGGAAGTACCAAATTATTTGAGCCGTTAGTTTTGTTGTAATACTTTCTTTTTTAAGATTAGGCAATCCGTTCCAAATACCAAAAATTTTGGAATCGTCGCTTATTCCTGCATAATATGCCAATTTACTTGCCTCGTATGCCGACAAACCGTTTGGCATTGGCTCTGTAACATCGCTTGCATCAATATGTCTTATTGCCGATAAATCTAAGGAAATAAATTCTGAGTTTCTAAGTAAATATTCGGTTGTATTAATTTGATTTTTAATTTTATTTAAACGATGTGCTTCCCACGATTTTTTGTTTATAAGGTCTAAAACGGCTTCGTTTGTAAAATGGCTTTGATAAGCAATATTTATAAAATGGAACAAACGATGATGTTCGTTTAAAAGTATTTTGTTTAGAAAATCATCTTCTGTAACATCTTCGTTGTTTGCCTTCAATTTAATCATTGGCGAAATCTCGGTTAAAGAAATAGATTCTTCTTTAAACTCGAACGCATCGTAAATTGAGTAGGAATAAAACTTATTTTCGCCAATAATAATTAGTGTTTTATCTAATTCGTGTAGTTCAATAATTATTTCACGCAATGCCGATGCTTTATCTTTGTTGGTTTTCCCTGATTTTAGATAACCCAAATCAGCAATTTTTATATTATTGGCAAAAGAAGATAAAGAATACAATTCTTTTCTAATTTGTAGCGATGTTGAATTATCGAAACTAAAAAACAAAATATCGAATTTTTTAAGAAATTTCGATGTTTTTTGTCCTTTTATTATTTCAATTTGATTTTTAAAAGTAAGATTTTCTGACAGATATTCTTTGGTTTTAATATCTGCTAAATCAACAAAGTTGAAATATGTATTCAGTTTAAATTCTTTTGCCATAATATTTTATTATATTTTCAATCCGTCTTTAAAAGGTAAAAATGTCATAAAATCTACGTGATGCACTACATAAGCTTCGGTTGTACGTTTCACCATATTTCCTTCGCCAGCGTGTGCTGCAATAATATGGCAAACCTCAGCAGGCACTCCTGCTTCTTCGGCTATTGATACCCCCGAAAATGGGTGACGTAGATATTTTCCATAGTTTCCTTGAAAAGATTTTCCGTTTTCGTCTAGTTCATATTCTAAAAGTTTTCCCACATCGGCAAGAATTGCTCCCGAAATTAGAACGTCCATATCGCAAGTTAATTCACCTTTAAACATAGAGTTAATTTTTTCTCCAGAATCTTTTGCAATATGCACAACAGCTCTTTTATGATCCATAAAAGACACTTTTAAATCTGGTCCTACCAACAAAGTAAAAGGTATTTCGTTTAAATCTTGTCCTTTCAAAACACTTCTCTCAAGTGCTAATTCCCAAGCTTTAGCGGTTTGGTTTCGTAAATTCTCATCTTTTATCCACGAAAGTTCTTCGCCCCATAACATTTCTACATCTTTATTCATTTTTTCGGTTTTTTTAAATTTTTGCTCAAATATACTCAATCCATTTAGCTTTTCGGGAATTTATGCGGATTTATTTTTTCTTTTTTAGAGTTTAAAATTTATACGCATAGCTAGGTTACGCTTATAAATTTAAACAAATAAAAAAGGAAAAAGAAAAAGTGGAAAAACCGAAAAGCTATGTGGTTTGAGTATTACTCAATCCATTTAGCTTTTCGAGAATTTATGCGGATTCATTGGTCACAAATGTAATTAAAACTATGCACTTTTAGTGTATTTCTCTTTCAGCTTTCTAAAAAGTAAAAAGATATTAGAGCTTAGAACTCCTCATTTTTTTTTTTGATTCCATCTCTTATATATTGATTGTGTAAATTAATTAAGTATATTTGATAAAAATTTTAAAGAGATTTGAAATGTTAAAAAATTTAAGATATACCGAAACAAAAAACTTTTTTTTACTTGCCGGACCTTGTGTTATAGAAGGAAAAGAGATAACAGAAGATATTGCAGAGAAACTTATTGCAATAACAGATAAATTAAAAATCCCTTTCATTTTTAAGGCATCATACAAAAAAGCTAATCGTTCTCGTTTAGATTCTTTTACAGGTATTGGAGATATTAAAGGTTTAGAAATTTTAAAAGGAATAAAAGAAAAATATAATATTCCGGTTGTTACCGATATACATTCTGCACAAGAGGCAGAGCTTGCAGCAAAATATGTTGATGTTTTGCAAATACCGGCATTTTTGTGTCGCCAAACAGATATTTTAGTTGCAGCAGCTAAAACAGGAAAAGTTATTAATATTAAAAAAGGACAATTCTTAGCACCAGAATCTATGCAGTTTGCAACACAAAAAGTTGTAGAAAGCGGAAATAATAATATTTGGCTAACAGACCGTGGCACAATGCTAGGCTATGGCGATTTAGTTGTAGATTATAGAGGAATACCTGAAATGCAGAAAACAGGTTTTCCTGTAATTATGGATATAACACATTCTTTGCAGCAACCAAATACAACTTCGGGTGTAACAGGTGGTCGCCCAGATTTAATAGAAACTATTGCCAAAGCAGCAATTGCTGTTGGTGTAGATGGTTTGTTTTTAGAAACTCACCCAAAACCAGAAATTGCAAAATCTGATGGAGCAAATATGTTAAAATTAGATTTTGTTGAAGAACTACTTGAAAAGTTATTGAGAATTAGAAATGTGGTAAAAGATTTTTAATCTTACTTTAGAAGGGTTTATAAGTTAATAATCAAGGTTTTATTAATTAGGGTCTGTCTATAAAGTCAAGAGATTGACCAATAAAAAAGCAAGTTTAAAATAAACTTGCTTTTTTATTCTTTATTGTTAATAATATTATTCTGCTGGGTTAATTTCTAATAATTCAACTTCAAAAATTAAAGTTGCATAAGGAGGAATTGATTGTCCAGCACCTCTTTCGCCGTAAGCAAGTTCGTAAGGAATAAAAAACTTATATTTAGACCCAACTGTCATAAGTTGCAAACCTTCTGTCCAACCTTTAATAACTCCATTTAAAGGAAAAGTAATAGGATTACCTCTTTCAACAGAGCTGTCAAAAACAGTTCCGTCAATTAAAGTTCCTGTATAATGAACTTTTACTTTATCAGTTATAACTGGTTTTGCTCCTGAGCCTTCTGTTAAAACAGTATATTGCAAACCCGAAGCAGTAGTTTTTACATCTTCTTTTTTGCCGTTTTCAGCTAAAAACTTAACTCCTTCTTCGCTTACTTTTTTTGCTTCTTCAGCTTTTTTGGCAGTAAAATATGTATTTAAAACCTCACGTCCTTTGTCTGTATCAAAAAGCAAACTAGAATCTCTAGAATCTTGCATAGCTTTCATAAATATTACTAAATCTATAAAATCTAAATTACTTTTAGCTAAGTTTTCTGCAATATCTACACCAAGTGCATAGCTAATAGAATCTTTTTGAGTTTTCAATTCAATTGTTTCTACTTTCTTTCCTTTTTTGCCTTTTTTACCTTTTTGGGCAAAACTTGTACTAAACGATATTAGTACTACTAAAATTATTAAACTTATCTTTTTCATAATTTATTTAGTTTCTGTTGGATTTATTTCTAACAACTCAACTTCAAAAATTAAAGTAGAATAAGGTTTAATTCCTGCTCTTGGTTCGCCTCTTTCGCCATAAGCTAAATTATAAGGTATATAAAATTTATATTTTGAACCAACAGACATTAGTTGTATTCCTTCTGTCCACCCCGGAATAACTGCATTTAATGGGAAAGTAGCAGGAGTTCCTCTTTTTACCGAACTGTCAAAAACAGTTCCATCAATTAAAGTTCCTGTGTAATTTACTTTTACTTTATCTGTACCTGTTGGTTTAGCTCCTGTTCCATCGGTAATTATTTCATATTCTAAACCACTGGCAGTAGTTGTAATACCTTCTTTTTTACCATTTTCTTCAAGCCACTTTATACCTTCTGCAGATAACTCTTTAGCTTTTACTTCTTGTTTCTTCTTGAAATATGCATCTAAAATTTTATACGCATCTTCTTTGTTTAAAAGAACAGAATTAGTGTCTAATAATTCAGCTCGCATACCCTTTAATAAAATTTCTTTGTTGATTTCTTTAAAATCAGGATTATCAACATTTGATGCCATATATACACCATAGGCATAACTCATTGAATCAATTTCTGTGTTTAACTTTACAGCTTCTTCTTTTTTTGTGTTCATGTTGTTACAAGATGCAAAAGCTAATGCTAAAACAACTGTAAATAAGGATAGTACTTTCATTTTTAATTATATTTTAAATTTAGATTACGAAAGTATATTTTATTATTTAAATATCATAATTTTCATTGATAGATTTTGTTAAAAAAACTTACTGCAATTAACAAGAAATCAAAATTAATGTATAACTTTGTAGTGATTAATGGTTAAGGGAATACTGTTAAATTCAGTAGCTGTCCCCGCAGCCGTAATCCCGACTCTGCTTGCAGAGTAGTATGCTTTTAAAACTACACCACTGTTCTGGTAAAACAGAATGGGAAGGTAATTAAAAGTCGGGAAAGCCGGAAGACCTACCATAAATCACCAATTTTCGTAGCTTTCGGGTGAAAGAGCTTAGAGGACATTATATAACAGTTCTCCATACTTTTCCGGTTGCAATGATTATTGAACCATCAAAACTAATTTGTTTTGATGTATCAATTTTTATTTGTTTAACTAATTTATTAATTAAAAATGAAAAAAACTTTACTTTTAGTAAAACTGCTTATTGTAGCAGTAGTGTTTAATGCAAATGCTCAAATAGGTTTTGAGGGATTGCTTACAAATTATGAAAATGGAAAACATCTTAACGGAAGTTTTCATTCTAACAACTACAGTTTTGTTAATTACTACAACAATACTTATGCATCTTGGTCGGGTTTTGCATACAGCAAAACGACCGATACTATTACCGCAGGTTTTACAAATCAGTATTCTGCAATGGCAGCTAGTGGCTATAATGAAAGTAAAAACTTTTTAGTTTCATTCGCTTCTTCGTGGGACGGCTCTGATTTTATAAAATTTGATACAGCAACAGCTCTAAACGGATTTTATATAACAAACAGCACTTATGCATATATAAGTATGCGTGATGGTGATACTTTTGCTAAAAAATTTGGTGGAGATACAGGAAACGATGAAGATTGGTTTTTGCTAACAATTAGAGGCTATAATAACGGAGTTTATACCGATTCTGTTAATTTTTATCTTGCAGATTATAGGTTTGCAGATAACACACAAGACTATATTATTAAGAATTGGACTTTAGTTGATTTAACAGAACTTTTAACTATTGACAGCATAACTTTTTCATTAACATCTTCTGATGTAGGAGATTTTGGAATGAACACTCCTTCTTATTTTTGTATGGATAATTTAACAAACGAAAACAATATTGTAACAGATTTTGAAGAATTTGATTTTGATTATTGGAATGGTTCTGACCTATCGGGAGGTTTTGATAGTGAAGAAGGGCATTTTTTTAACATCTATAACACAACTTATAATTCTTGGTCGGGTTTTGCATATTCTCGCAAAACAGATATAACAACTGCGGATTATTCAAATCAATATTCGGCTATTATGGGTAAAGGTAATAATAACTCGGAAACATACTGTGTTGGATATTGTTATGGAGCTTCGTCTATAAAATTAGACAATACATATCACGCTTCTTCTGTTTATATAACAAACAG